>OMAO01000879.1_pt1 | contig 13583 bp, 10 predicted proteins | sample 1644641 | NCBI WGS metagenome assembly OMAO01 (sample SAMEA103958120, study PRJEB25191) | human gut metagenome | biome: human-associated habitat [ENVO:00009003]; feature: intestine environment [ENVO:2100002]; material: feces | place: Germany | collected 2013/2015
ACCCGAAGGGGGCGCACCAGAACCACCATTGGCGTTATAGGTAATGGTATATGTACTAATCTTAGCAGCTATTCCTATAGACGAACTTGCAGTCATTGTTCCACCATATACACCCGACCATGTGATATTAAAACTAAATGAAACCGAAAATGACACATTCCTAGAAGATGAAGATTTAGATACGGTGATTTTTCCCGAAGCAATAGTAGACTGCGATGTTTTTCCATCAATAGTAAAACTTCCTGATTTAACCTTAGTACCATCAATTGTAACTGTATATGGTCTAGGTGAACCATAATATGCAGCTGTTCCGTGTGGAACATAAATTAAAGACCAAGATAATGTGGCGGTTGTATTAGTAGAACCTGTTTGGGTGACTGTAAGCTGAACCTGTGGAGTATTAGAATTACTCCATTGTTTTGTTATACATGATGCCATTTTTAATCAACTCCTCTCCATGAAAACCCTATATTACCATTGTCTAAATTGCTATCATTCGAATCTCTTTCTTTTATAATATAACCACCAATTTGTAATTCATTTTTGACAATTGCTCTATTAATGTTTAATGCTTGATTCGATATATAGGCAGGGATCATATCATCATCAATAAAGTCAATTTCCGTATTTGTTATTCTCAGTTTAAACCCACTTTCTTCTGAACCAAGTTCTATACAAGGAACACTATTAGAAGTAGCAATTCTTATATACGAAGTTAAGGTATTAAAGTTGTCTATGTCATCTTGATTTTTTTTAATCATATCATCACGTTCTTTGAATTTTGCATCTATGGAATTACATAATATATCAAAAGAATAACTACCATCATCTTGCTTAAAAAATCTTAGATAACCATCATTATTACCTATGGATACGCCATCGTCTCCTAAATAAACTCCGTCAATTATGCTATCTATGTTATCTTTGGAAATTGTATGGATTGAATTTTTATTTATCTCAAATCCACCAATTGTTGCGTTAAGACTATATAGGTCTTCAACATAAATTTGGTCTGCCGTAATACTACCAGTTGTAATTTTTCCACCATCAATTGTAGTAGTGCCATCCGTGTAAATGTTCTCAACCGATATATCTTCGGGTGCAGGCGACCAAGATGTAGCAACACTGCCGTATTCCATTTTTATTTTTTGTACACTGATTGTATGCCCAGTGTTATTATTTGTTGTATATACAGCCACACCATAACGGTACTCATTATATGTTCCCCATGAGCCTGATGTCAGTTTGTCCAATGTCAATATGAAACTCAATGTACACCATTTATCATTTTGACGTGTTCCTGATAAATACTTTAAATTATTCCCTGAACCATCAATATAACAGTTTGTATATACCGATCTAAACCAAGTCTTAAATCCGTCATTTGATCCATAAACTTCACAAGCCACGAGATAGTTCTTTGGAGAAGTTGCAAGGTCATCCGCTTTTGCATCAATAGTGATAACAACTTGCTTACCAGATTGTGCATTATCTGTAGCATCAACATTAGTAATAAGCCTTATTGCATTCCAATTACCATTACCAGTTCGACTAGCCACACCAAAATTATCAATTCCTGTAGTCATTGACCAATCACCATTCGATGTGGTTATATTCCCAAAATTCTTAGTTGCAAGAAGTAAATTTGTACCACCAATCCTAGTATTTGTAACGGTCAAATAACCATTGAGATTGACTTTGTTTGCATCAATAGTAATCTCTTCAGCACTTTGATTAATTGCAGATATTACTCCATCTTTTTTTACTGTAGCTTTTATACTATCCGCATTTTGTTCAATTTTTGATTCAGCAGAGGAAATTCGAGTTTCATAGTCTTCGGGTGCAGGCGACCAATCTGACGGAACATTACCGAATGACATTTTGAATTTACGGACGCTAAGAGTATGACCAGTGTTATGTTTTGTTACATATACGCCCATTCCATAACGGTACTCATTATATGTTCCCAACGAACCGCTGTTAAATGTAGCCGGAATGGTCACTATATAGGACAATCTACACCATTTATCGTTTTGACGTGTTCCTGATAGCACTTTAAGATACCTACTTGATGAGCCATCAATATAACATTCAGTATACACTGAACTCTGCCAAGTTTTAAATCCATCATTCGAGCCGTATACTTTTAAAGCTAATGTGTAATTTAGTGGGGAGGTCTCAAGGTCATCTGCTTTGGCATCAAGGGCAAGAACAAGAGTATTCCCTGCCTGTGGATTATCTTTGGCATCAATCGTTGTGATTGTTTGTAACTCAATCCAGCTTCCATTACCAGTTCGACTTGCGACTGTAAATCCATCATCATCTGTGGACATTGACCAATCACCATTTGAGGTAGATATTTTGCCAAAATTCTTAGTCGCAAGAAGTAAATTTGTACCACCTACAGACATATTATTAAATTCTGTCTTATCTACATAAGTTTCGCTTACGGTAGTCTTAAAACCATCAAAATCTTGTTTAAATGATGTTATCACCGTTGAATTATTAATACTATCATCAACACCATCTTTGAAGGTTTTATTGGAGACAATAGAACTAATTCCTTCATTAGTAATTGCGAAATCCGTTTTATCTCCGTCACCACTTACCAACCATTTAAAACCTTTAGCTGTTTGTTCAGATTTTGTATAAATCGTTTTGAGCGTTACAGGATTTCCTTCAGGATCTAATATCTGAGTATCTTGTCCTACGATAGAAGTCACCTTATCGTTTGTTTCAGTTTTTGTGTAATAATTACTCTTTAGTTCTTTATATACATCTTCCGATTTATCAGCAATCCATTCAGATGTAGTTCCATCATAATATTTTAACAATTTATTTTTAGAGTCGTACCATAAATCACCATTCTGAGGATTAGAAGGAGCATTAGGACTAACCGTAATGTCTTTTCCTGTTTTTGATATAATAATAGAACCAGTAGTAGAACCATTTTTATAAGAAACCTTACATATATATTTTGCACCGTTTGTAAAATCCGAACCATGTATAGTATATGTGTTATTTGCTTGATTTTCGACCAAATTTCCATTTTTATACCACTGATATGTAAATGTTCCAACTGCCTCATTTAGTGTCCCTATATCGTAAATAACTGCCGTTAAAGTAGTTTCCTGTAGGTCAGATATAGAAGTACCATTACTAGAATCAATTGACACCGTATATAGCATCTTTCCTTCAACCGCATGAACACTTTCCTGCATTTCGGTCAAAACAGTATTTAATGTTTGAGTTTTATCATCAAAATAAACATTTGAAGAAGATACACTTAAGTTACCGTTATCGTTAATACCTTCAACAACACTATCAATGTTCAACGCATCTTTAGAAATTCCTGAATAATTCGTATCTTTCCTTTTAATCATGGTATCAACAATAAGACCGTCAGGAACAGCGTCTTGTGTAATGCCATCTGGTGATATTAATATATCTCCATTCTTATTCCTCATAATGAAGGATACATTATTTTCTCCGTCAATACCTAATTGAATATAAACAGTGCCATCGGCTTTAACAAATTGAATTGTATTTGCGTTTATTTGAATTTTGTTGCCGTTCTTGTCTGTACCAATCGTCATAAAATCAGTAGTAGTATTAGTGGCAAATATATCTTCAGCAGTAATATGTCCAGCAATAAGATTTTTGACAAATTCGAGATTTACAGTTTCGACAACAACATTAGAAACAACTGCATTAATTTCATCTATTTTGGCATAATCTATAACTGCGTTTTTAATTTGAGCATCACTTGCAACAATAGAATCGAGATTAGCGGAAGATATTTTATCATTGAATTTTCTTGAATTTAAGATAAATTTAAGCAGGTCATCATAGTTATTATCAGAATCTTTACTATCAGAGCTACCATAAGAAATACTATTTTTTGAAGAAGAATACGAAGCATCAAATAAAGTAGATAAATCGCTACGAGTACCACGACTTATAATCATATTTGCAAAATTAATAGATAAGTCATTATCACGTTTACATGGATTAAATGAAATAGAAGTAATTCTTAATTTTTCTTGATGAGATTCTGTTGTTTCAAGCCTGATGAAGTTTCCTACCTCAACTTCACTATGCCAAGATTTAAACTCTGGAAGATTAAATAGATTATCAAGATTACAAGAAAAAGAATACTGCGGTCTTGAACGTTCGCTAAGTTCCGTCTTAGCTTCATCAAGAAGTTTTAACTCTTCATCTATTTTATCTACTTGCGTCATAATTGTTGTAATTAGGAAATTTTCGTTTTCGTAATCACTTTCAATATACAACATTGATAATATTTTCAATTCATGTTCAGTAAAACCAAAATCTGAATTTTTAATATTAACCGAAGCAGCAATAGTATTCATTTCGGTTTGTGCTGAATCCATTTTAACTTGATAAGTATCAATTTCTTTTATTAATTTATCGTATTGAGCAGAAGCACCATCATAGTGTTCTTTCGCTTTTGCATATTGTTCATGAATTGTATTATAGGTAGTTTGATTAATATATTGTTTTTGTTCTCATCGTATTTTTTATTATAAAGATTCTTTGTTCTGTTGAACTGAAATCCAATTACAACAGCAACTACAATAATTGCTATTATGTTAATAAGCAGTTTCATGGCAAAACCTCCTTATTTATCTTCTCCTGCGGGAATGCTTTCTTCTTGACTGCTGTAATCTGACATATCCGAATGCGGCAGCACCAATAATAATTACAACAATTATAACAATCACTGCCACTGATACTTTTCTTTTAGAAGTTTCTTTGTGTGCTGCTTTTATTTCCTGCTGTTCTTTAGCAATGCTTGCTTCTTCAGCAGCTTTGGAACTTTCTATGGATTCCTTTTCGGCAGCTTCTTTAGCGAGTCTTTCCTGCTCTTCATATGTAGTAATATTTTCTAACATATCATTGCCGGTATCATTACCAACGGTAGTCCTGTATAATCCAAAATCAGCACAGCTGTATTCATAATCATCTGATACATAGAACCAGCACCACTGCTGTGATACATGCTTTTTATAAGCTGCTGTCTGTACTTCAATTGAAGTGCGGTTTCCCATACGAGAAAGAGGAAGCCTTAAGTTCATGGTAATTTTATTCTCTGTGTACAGATGAAGATAAGTTTTAGGAACATCCCATGTACCATAATTGGATGCTGACTCTGGAAATACAGAGGAATCATTGCTTGTCTCTACTGATTCTGCAACAGCATGAGAGAATAGCATATGACCGCCGTGACCATATTCTCCATTAAGATCCTGTGTTACTACAACAAGAGGTTTAAATCGTCTTATACATGATGTAGTATAGGCTTTGACATCATCATATACATACTGCTTCTTTGCAGCTTCTAATGTCTGACTGTAAAGGTCGGGAAAATCTCCACATACTGGGTAATGCTTTATGCCTGATTCCCACAAACCGTCAAGCTTTTCGTGTTCTCTAATCTTGGCTGATGTAGTGAATTCGCACATATAGGCAACCTGAACGGAAAGATTTTGTTCGCCACCGTAAGTGGCAAGTACTCCTCCAAGGAAAAGTATCTCGTCATCTGCATGTGTTGCGAAAACAAGAATGTCGGCATTATCGCATGGAGTCTTCCATGTCTGAACATCTTCAGGCACAGAACCATTGGAATATACATGCATATCACAGATTGATTCTTTAGATGCAAATGTAATTGTCATCTCAGTTGTACCATCGGGAATCTGTACATATTCGTGAAGAAAACCATTAGTTCCGTTAGTTTCAGTCTTTCCATTATAAGAAAGAGTCCATTCTGAAGGAATTAAATCCCATTTGATATAAAGTGAGTACATTTTTTCAGAGGAAGTTATTGTGATTGTGTCTCCTGATGAAAATGTGGTTTTTGTGTTGTAAGAACCATCGGTCATCCTGCTGATGCTTCCCTGGTTAGAAAGTGTTATATCAGCATTTACTTCTGCAGCCTGATTGTCTTCTGCTTTAACGGCGGAAGGGAAAAGAACTATGCAGAATAGTGTAATAGTAATTGAAGCAAGCAATTTTAAAATACTGCTTTTTGATTTGATATAAGTCATTAATCTGTACCATTCCTTATTAAAATTTATTCTTATTATTATAAACATAATATGCAGGTACTTTCAACAACCTAAAATGATATGTTATAATAAAAAATAAATAAATAAAGCTGTTAAAAGGTTACAGATATAGATGAGAAAAGATTTTGATGAAATGTACAGACTGGGTTTGTACGGCAATGGAATAGAGAGAATTAAATTAAAAAAAGCAGTTCAGATAATTCAGAAAGCTTCAGCTTCACAAGTTAAGATTGTAGATATCGGACATGATAATTTTGATTCAGCATGTGAGGCACTTGAGCTTGGTTCGGTTGATATGGCAGTTGTTGACATGGCACAGCTTATCAGGATGGAAAAGAATGATGAGAATCTTCCTTATGGGGTTGTTATTTCGGGTGTTTTAAAACGCGGCGATTCAAGATATGTAATGATAAGAAAGAGACATGCAAAAGACCTTATTGAAAATGCTGTTGTTGCAACTGACTCATACAGCAAGACGGAGCGTATTAAACATATGTATGATGGAATAAGCTGTATAGTAGAGACGGATATAAGAAAATGTATTGAAAAGCTGGATACGTCAGAATGTGATGCTGTATTTGTACTTTTAGAAGATATTAAGGCAGCAAGGCTACATAATAGTTTTCTGTATAGATATACAATCATGGATTATGGAGAATGTGTTCCTGTGCATGGTGAGGGTGTGTATGCAATGCTTACTAAAGGGAAAAAAGAGGCTGTCCGCACGGCAAGAGAATTGTCACATAAGAGTACAGCAGAATGTTTTGAGATAGAAGATGATATAATTAGCAGGGTTATGCAGAATGTATATGTTAAGACATGTGATGTGTATGCAAGAATCAGTTCTGACAGACTGGAGATATATGCAGATGTTACCGGTAACAGGGGACGCATAAGAGTTAATGAAAGGGGTACATTTGTTAATAAGAACCTTATTATCACAAAAATAGTAGACAGAATTAGTAAAAGTATGTAATAATAATATATTGATATATATTATTAAAGTTTGGAAAGAGGATATATGGAATTTAAGAAAATCAATGATAGAAGATTCCAGTGCAGACTCGATGAGGAAGACCTGGAAGATAATAATATTTCCTTAGATGATTTCTTTAAGAATGATACAGACAAGATACACAGCCTTCTTGAAGTTATTATGGAGGAGGCTGAAAAAAATATAGGTGTTACTTTAAGTGGGGAGGTTATGTCACTACAGCTTGCACCACAGCCAGACCATTCAATACTTCTTACAGTTTCATCTGGTAAAGAAGATCTGGGTAATATGTTAAGAAAAGCAGGGGAAAGTATATCTAAGGCATTTTCAAAACCAGAGAAGAGTAATGTGATTAAGAATGGTGAAGGTACATTTAAAGATGCACCTTTTGAAACGTTTGGAGACAGTCTAGATAAGTTCGAATTACCAGATGCACAGACAGATGAACTTAAGAAGACAGGACAGAAGAAGAAAGCAAGTAATGTTATTAAAGCCGGATGCGGCGTATTCAGGTTGGAAAGCCTTAATGATTTTGAGGAAATGTGTACTGTAAGTTCAAGAACATGGGGAATAACTAATGCACTGTATAAGAATAAAGAAGATGATACATATTATCTTGTACTTGAGAAAGGAAGATGCTCAGAGGAAAAATACAGAAGTCTTCTGAATCTTTTGATGGAGTACAGTGTGTTTGATTCTTCAAAAGAAGAACGTGTTGCATTTATAAGGGAGCATTATAGTGTAGTAATAGGCAGCAATGCTATTAATGTAGTAAAGAAATATATGTAGATTAATTATTCAGGCAGAATCTGAATGATGAGGTAAGGAGGCAGTATATGAGATATCCTGAATTCTTATCCGAAGGCGGAACTATAGGCTTCGTTGCACCATCTTTTGGTTGTGCGACGGAGCCTTATAAAACAGCATTCGGAATGACAATTAAAAGATTTGAAAAAGAAGGTTATACAGTAGAGCTTGGTCCTAATTGTTATGAGGACAAGGGAATTGGGATAAGCAACACACCGCAGGAATGCGGTAAGGAGCTTACACAGATGTATGAGAGTAATGTCAATGATATGCTTATATCATGTGGCGGTGGTGAACTGATGTGTGAGATTCTGCCATATGTTGATTTTGACAGGATTAAGGCGGCAAAGCCTAAGTGGTATCTTGGATATTCTGATAATACCAACTTCACATTTTTACAGAACACGATTGCTGATACGGCAAGTGTATACGGACCGTGTGCAGGCGCATTTGCAATGAAGGACTGGCATCAGGCGCTTGTGGATACTTTTGATGTGCTTCGTGGAAAAGGCTGCAAGAACAATAACGGAGTTGTGGAAAAACAGGTCCATGGATATGACACATGGGAGAGAGAGTCTCTAAAGAATGAGGAGAACCCTGCACCACAATACAATCTTACTGAGAAGAAGATTTTAAGAAAATATGTTGGTGGGGACGAATGTGATACGGAGATTGCATTTGAAGGAAGGCTTGTCGGCGGCTGCATGGACTGTCTTGTTAATCTTACAGGTACAAGTTTTGACAAGGTTAAAGAGTTCAATGAAAGATACGCAGCTGACGGAATTATATGGTTCTTAGAGAGCTGTGATCTGAATGTATTTGCAATCAGAAGGGCTATGTGGCAGATGGATAATGCCGGGTGGTTTAAGAATGTGAAGGGATTTCTCATAGGAAGACCGCTGTGCTACGGACAGGAAATGATGGGGCTTGACCAGTACAGAGCAGTTACAGGTATTGCGGCAAAGTATAATGTGCCGGTTATAATGGACTGTGATTTCGGGCATCTTTCACCTTCAATGCCGATAGTAAGTGGGGCATATACACAGGTTAAGGTTAAGGATAACGACCTTTCACTTAATTACCGTTTCTGTTAATATTAACGATTGAAAAACACACTTTAATAGGGTAAAATGTTAAAATGACTATTAATAATACCTGTTATATCAGGGATAAGATAAGGAGAAAACAATGGGTAGGATATTTAAGTTTGATAAAGATGTTGATACAGATCAGATTATTGCATCGCAGTATCTTTTGTTTCCGACAATTGATGAGATGAAGAGTCATACATTTGAATCATTAGACTCTGATTTTGCTTCTGCTGTAAAGCCGGGAGATTTCGTTGTTGCAGATGACAACTTTGGATGTGGTTCATCAAGAGAGCAGGCACCAAGCGTACTTAAGGCGTTAGGTGTCAAGGCAGTGATTGCCAAATCATTTGCAAGAATATTCTATCGTAATGCTATTAATATAGGACTTCCTGTTATTGTATGTAAAGAACTCCATGACGAAGTTAATGCGGGGGATGAATGTGAGCTTTCATTAGAAGATGGAATTATAACTGTTAATGGAAAGACTTATACATGTACAAAGCTTCCAGCCAAGATGCAGGCTATTCTTAATCAGGGCGGACTTATTGCATCACTTAATGATGAGGCAGAAGAGTCTGAGAGTGCAGCTGTAACAGCGGGCGAGGCAAAGCATGGCATGACTATTGCAGAGAAGATTATTGCAAGGGCAGCAGGTCTTTCACAGGTTAAGGCTGGTGATATTGCAACTGTTACTCTTGACAGACTTATGAGTAATGATGGAACAACACATCTTACTATTGGTATGTATGAGAAGTTAAAGAATCCTCATATTGCTGACAAGGATAAGCTTGTATGGATTGTAGACCACAATATTCCATCAGACAGTCCTAAGACAGCAGCCTCACAGAAGAAGATGAGAGACTTTGCTAAGGCTAATGATATTAAGTTCTACGAGGGCGAGGGTGTGTGTCATCAGGTTATGATGGAAAATCATGTAGTGCCGGGTGAGCTTATATTTGGAGCAGACAGCCATACTTGTGCATATGGTGCGTTAGGTGCATTTGGTACTGGTGTTGGTTGTACAGATTATTTGTATGCAATGGTTACAGGAACATCATGGGTAATGGTTCCGGGAACATTAAGATTCAACCTTAAGGGAAAGCTTAGCGATGGAGTATATGCAAGAGATTTAATACTCTCTATTATTGGAAAGATTGGCGCTAACGGTGCTAACTATAAAGCAATGGAATTTGCAGGAGAAGGCTTACACAGCCTTTCAATGGCAGACAGAATATCAATCTGTAACCTTTGCGTAGAGGCAGGTGCTAAGACTGCACTCATGGAAGTTGATGATGTTGCAATGGATTATCTTAAGGAGCATGGCAGAGAGCCAAAGGCATGCTTTACATCAGATGATGATGCAGTATTTGAGCAGGTTTATGATATTGACCTTTCAACAATACAGCCAATCGTTGCAAAGCCACATTTTGTTGACAATGTAGTTCCGGCTAAGGAATCACTTGGTGTAAAGATTGATGAAGCATTTCTTGGTTCATGTAACAATGGACGAATCGAGGATTTAAGAGTTGGCGCAGCGATCATCAAAGGGAAAAAGGTTGCTCCTAAGGTAAGATTCCTTGTAGTTCCTGCAAGCCGTTCGGTATATCTTCAGGCTATGAAAGAGGGACTCCTTGATATATTCATGGACGCAGGTGCAATTGTTATGAATCCTAACTGCTCTGTATGCTGGGGCAGTTGTCAGGGTGTTATCGGTGAGGGCGAGACTCTTATCAGCACAGGTACACGAAACTTCAAGGGTCGTGCAGGACATAAAGATTCTTTCGTATATCTTGCTTCAGCGGCAACTGTTACAGCATCAGCAATCAAGGGCGAGATAGCAACAGCAGACATGGTATAAGATAAGGATTTAACTTCAAAGGAGTAATTATGAACGAGAAATTTAGCGGTAAAGTATGGGTGCTTGGTGATGACATTGATACAGATATCATTATTCCTACAGAGTACCTCGCATTAAAGACAGTAGAAGATATGAAGCCATATGCATTTTCGCCATTAAGACCAGAACTTGCAGGTCAGATTAAGCCAGGCGACATCATTGTTGCAGGAAAGAACTTTGGTTGTGGTTCATCAAGAGAGCAGGCACCTGAGGTTATTAAGGCATTAGGCATTAAATGTGTTATTGCCAAATCATATGCAAGAATATTCTTCAGAAATTCTATTAATAACGGACTTCTCCTTATAGAGAATGCAGACCTTCACGACGAAGTTACGGAAGGCGATACTATTGATGTTGAAGTAAATGCAAAGATTAAACACAATGGAAAAGCATATCCTATTGCTTCACTTCCTGATAATCTTGTGGATATACTTAATGCAGGCGGACTTGTTAAGGCAATGAGAAAGCTTAACGGTCTTGACTAAGACAGGGAGAGGTAAGAATAATGGGACATACAATTATTGAGAAGATTATTGGAAAGAATATTGGCAGGGAAGTAAAGCCGGGAGATATCGTAACTGTTAATGTTGACAGAGTAATGATTCATGATATTTTCATTCCATTTGTTAAAGAGAAATTCGAGGAAATGGGATTCACTAAGATATGGGACCCTGATAAGGCAGTTCTTATATATGACCACCTTGTTCCAGCAAGTCAGGTTGATGATACAAGACATTTCCGTATTGGTAATGAATTTGTGGAAAAATACGGAATGAAGAATATCCACCGTTCAGACGGAATCTGCCATCAGTTAATGACAGAGGCAGGTTATGTAAAGCCTGGAGATATCGCATTTGGTACAGACAGCCACACAACAACATACGGCTGTGTTGGTGCATTTTCATCGGGTATCGGATATACAGAGATGGCAAGTGTATTAGGAACAGGCAAAATGTGGGTTAAAGTTCCACAGACTATCAAGGTAACAGTTAATGGAAAGCTTCCTGAAAATGTGCGTTCAAAGGATATCATATTAAGACTTATCGGTGACCTTGGAGCAGATGGCGCAACTTATCAGGCACTTGAATTCACAGGTTCAACAATTGACGAGATGAGCGTTGCAAGCCGTATGACTATGTCTAACATGGCTATTGAAGCCGGTGCCAAATGTGCTCTTTTTACACCAGATGAAAAGACAGCAGAGTACTGTAATGTAGAACTTACAGATGAATTAAAGGATTTAAAGGGAGATGCGGATGCAGTATATGCAAGAGAGATTACATATAATGCAGAGGATTTAGTTCCGGTTCTTGCATGTCCTTCACAGGTAGATAACATCAAACCTGTTACAGAGCTTGCCGGAACAGCAGTAGACCAGGTATTCATCGGCTCATGTACTAACGGAAGATTAGAGGATCTTCAGTGTGCAGCAGCTATTCTTAAGGGTAAGAAGGTTGCACCATTTGTTAAGTTGATAGTTACTCCTGCAAGCCGCAAGATATATAAAGAAGCACTTGCAGATGGAACACTTGAGACACTTGTTGAAGCCGGTGCAATTGTTACACATCCGGGATGCGGATTATGCTGTGGACGAACAGGCGGAATTCTTACTGACGGAGAGGTAGTTGTTGCAACTAACAACAGAAACTTCCTTGGAAGAATGGGAACAAGCAAGGTTAAGATATTCCTTGCGTCTCCAGCTACAGCAGCAGCAAGTGCTATTGCTGGAAAGATTGTGGAGGCTTAAAAACAGACAGACTTTACATAATTTCTGAAATTCTTAGACAATATAATATTGTGATAAAGGGAGGCATATTCTACGGAGGATATGCCTTCTATGTAATTAGGGGTATAAGTTATATTTACAAGGCCTGAAAGCATGTCAACGGCCTTGTTATACGCAATTGCAGCTTCTGCTTCGGATGAGAATTCACCGAGTATATAGTCGCCGTTAATATGAATTCTGGTTCTGTACATAATTCGTCCATTCTTAGTAAACTGGGAAACACCATTGTATTTATTGACAACAAGAATGTTTTCGTATCTGTAATCATGCGTATCCCCATTTTTAAATACATAATCTCTGCCTTTTACAGAGTGGCTTCTTATGCCAAATCTTGAAAGTATGCTTGTCTGCATGCCATAATCATTTACAAAATAATACCCGCCACGGCTCATAATTGTGTGGTTGGAATAGTAAAAAAGGTCATCAGTAGAAAACTGTAAAACCTCATGTTCTTTGAGAAAATACAGGAAATATTTATGGCACATATATATAGGTGTCTTTATATAAATGTTGTTATCCCTGAAATTGATAAGTGAGATGTATTTACCAAGAGAAAGTGTCATTGCTTCATTATATGAAGTTGTTCTGTGGTCAGTATCAATCCAGTGGTCAGAAGAATTGTTTATTATCTCACAGGCTTCGTTGTACATGGCATGACAGGAAGCCTCGTCAGAGGAACTTCCGAGGCTGATGTGTTTATTCTTATATGTAAATGACGCACGGTAATATATTTCACCACTTTTCTTTCTTGCCTCGTAAACTCCTGTCATGAGAATCCCCCAATCGTTCTATAAATTTGTCCTTTAAACCCACTATTTCATCATATTTTGCAATATTAGTAGGCTTCCCCAAACTTATACTCTGATTTAATGTGTCATTTGACACTACCATTGATATAAAGATTATAACATATATT
>OMAO01000891.1_pt1 | contig 13339 bp, 9 predicted proteins | sample 1644641 | NCBI WGS metagenome assembly OMAO01 (sample SAMEA103958120, study PRJEB25191) | human gut metagenome | biome: human-associated habitat [ENVO:00009003]; feature: intestine environment [ENVO:2100002]; material: feces | place: Germany | collected 2013/2015
CCCATTTCTTTGGTGATCAGTGCCGCATAGCAGGTCTTCGCATCGTCCTGTTTTTCCGGGGTCAGCTTTCCTGCTTCTAAGAGCGGCAGTGCCTCGGTGATCGCTTCTCCGCCGAGCACCATAAGCTTATCGTGCAGTGTTTCAAAAGTATCTTCCGAAGTAATGGAAATCTTCTTCTGGTACAGCATATCTCCTGTGTCCAGTCCGGCATTCATCTGCATGATGGTCACACCGGTCTGCGTCTCTCCGTCGATGATCACTCTCTGGATCGGAGATGCACCACGGTATTTCGGGAGCAGGGATGCGTGGATATTCAGGCATCCGTACTTCGGCAGATCCAGGATCTCCTGAGACAGGATCTGTCCGAAAGCTGCCACAATATAAACATCCGCGGGATATTGTTTCAATTCTTCAATCGCCTCGGGAGTCTTGATCCTGCGGGGCTGGAATACCGGGATGCCGTGTTTTAGGGCACATTCCTTCACCGGTGGGAACTGTAACTGCCCGCTTCTTCCCTTTGCCTTGTCCGGCTGGGTCACCACTGCGGTGATCTCATGTCCCTGTGCGATCAAAGCTTCCAGAGCTCCCACTGCGAAATCAGGAGTTCCCATAAATACGATCTGCATAGCTTATCTCCTTTCCGGAATACTTATTCTTCTTCCTCGTCCTCATAGGTCATGTCCTGCAGAGGACCTTCCGCCTTCTCCACATAGAGATGTCCATCCAGGTGGTCCAGTTCGTGGCAGATGGCTCTTGCCAACAATTCCGTACCCTCTACCTCTATGGGCTTCATGTTCACATCCAAGGCTATGGCTTTCACATAATTGGGTCTGGTCACGATACCAAACTTCCCGGGAACACTCAGACACCCTTCCTGTCCAGTCTGCTCTCCGCTGCTCTCCACGATCCGGGGATTGATAAGAATATACGGATCCTCTCCGGTGGTGTCGATCACCACGATCCGCTTAAGTATGCCCACCTGGGGAGCTGCCAGCCCTACGCCGTTGGCGTCATACATGGTCTCTAACATGTCCTCGATCAGTTCCTTCGTCCGGGGAGTCATCTCCTTGACTTCCTTACAGGTCTTTTTGAGTACTTCATCTCCATATTCACGAATATTTCTGATTGCCACAATTATTACCTCCTATAATACGTTCACCGGGTCAAAATCGAATTGTATACTAAGCTGTCTTGGCTGCCACTGTCTCAGAGTCTCCTCCACACAGTCTTTTACCTCCACCAACGTATCATACTCCGCATGCTTCGCATAGAACACATACCGGTATATATCGTTGATCTTGCTGATATTTGCCGGGGTCGGTCCCAATATCTGCAAAAAGTCCATATTAGACTTTACCACATCTGTCAGCCTTCGGGCAAGCTGTTTTACGTTTTCTTCCTCTTTGCCGTAGATCTGCACCGCCAGCATATGTGCCACCGGAGGATATCCCGACAGCTCTCTGTACAGGATTTCTTCCTCATAAAAGCTCTTATAATCCTGGGCGGCCGCGCAGGTAATGGCATAATGATCCGGCTGGTAAGTCTGGATCACCGCTTCTCCCGGAAGCACCCCTCTGCCTGCTCTTCCCACCGCCTGGGTCAGCAGCTGGAATGTCCGCTCTCCGGCACGGTAATCCGAGGCGTTTAAGGACAGATCTGCCGCCAGGATCCCCACTAGTGTCACCTTGGGGAAATCATGTCCCTTCACGATCATCTGGGTGCCGATCAGCACATCTACCTCTCCATTTGCGAAAGCAGACAATATTTTCTCATAACTGTCCTTCGTCCGGGTAGTATCCGCATCCATCCTAAGTGTCCGCACCCCCGGATACAGTTCTTTCAATTTATCTTCAATCTGCTGGGTACCTGCTTTGAATCCTAAAATATATTTCGATCCACACTTCGGGCATAGCTTTGGCATGGGCTGTGTATAGCCGCAATAATGGCAGATCAGCCTTCCCCCTTTATGTTCCGAGAGGGAGACATCACAGTGGGGGCATTTCATGACTTCGCCGCAGGCACGACAGGATACGAATCCCGCATACCCTCTTCGATTTAAAAACAGGATGGTCTGCTGTCCCCGCTCTAACCTGTCCGTCATCAGTTCCTGCAATTTTCTGCTGAAAATAGAACGGTTGCCCTCCTTAAGTTCCTGCCTGAGATCCACCGTGTGTACCGTGGGCAGTTCTCCGCCGGTCAGGCGTTTTGTCAGATGAAACAGCCTGTATTCTCCTTTCCCGGCGCGATAATACGCCTCTAAGGAAGGGGTCGCCGAGCCCAGCACTACACTGGCTCCGTACAGCTTCGCCACTTCCATTGCCGTCTCTCTGGCATGGTATTTGGGAGTACTCTCACTTTTGTAACTGTTCTCCTGTTCCTCGTCCATGACGATCAGCCCCAGATTGGGGAATGGGGTAAAAAGTGCGGATCTCGGGCCTATGATCACATCGATCTCGCCTGCTTTTGCACGCTCGCACTGATCATATTTTTCTCCGGGAGACAATGTGGAATTCATGACACTGACCCGGTCACCGAATCTCTGATAGAACCTAAGCAGTGTCTGGTAGGTCAGAGCGATCTCCGGGATCAGCACGATCGCCTGGCGTCCTCTTTTTATCATCTCGCCGATGAGCTGCATATACACTTCCGTTTTGCCGCTGCCGGTGATACCATGGATCAGATAGGTCTGCCTCCTGCCGGCATCAAAATCCGTAAGCACTTCCGTAACGATGGTCTGCTGTTGTGAGCTAAGTGTATTGTGCGCCGCCTCCAAGGCTTGCATTTTCACCGGATTCCGGTAGCTTTCGGTACTGACTAATTTTGCCGCGCCCACTTTTACGATACTGTTTACCGTAGCGGCGCTGACGCCCAGTTTCCCGGTGACCCATTCGTAGGGAATGCTCTCCTGCTCCGACAGAGCTTTTAACAGTCTGGCCTTCGCCACCTGTTTCTTGCGCTCGCATTCTCCTAAGAGTGACAGAATCTCCTCTCTATTCATCAGACGTACCAGCTGTCTGTGCTCCAGTTTCTTCACAGTCTGCTTCGCCGGCAGCACTGTCTTCAGGGCCTGGATCATGGTACAACCGTAATTGCGACGGATCCAGGCTGCCAGTGCGATCATTTTGTCTTCTACACCGGTCTCTTTTTCCGGCAGTCCTGCGATCTCCTTGATCTTCTCCGGGTCGAACTGACACTGATCCCCTATACTGACTACGTAACCTTTGATCAGACGGTTTCCATTGCCGAAAGGGATCATGACGCAGGCTCCCGGCTCTAATCTGTCCCGCAATCTCTCCGGCACCCGGTACTGAAATGTTTTATCCAGTTTTTCATGAGAAATATCTACAATGATATCCGCATATAACGTACGCAATCTGTTTTCCTCTCTGTTCACCGGGATCCCGGAAAGCTGTCTTATAGATCCTGACCCGCTGCCGATCCGGGGATATGTCCCTCCGCCAGGATATCCCGGATCAGATCCCGTTCATCCATGGGATGCTTCACGCCTTTGATCTCCTGGTAGTCTTCGTGCCCTTTTCCCGCCAGCACGATGATATCGCCGGGTTCTCCGTGTTCGATGGCATAAGTAATGGCTTCCTTGCGGTCACAGATCTCCACATATTTTCCATCCGTCTTCGCCATACCGGTCTTGATATCATCGATAATATCCTGCGGCTCCTCGAACCGGGGATTGTCGGAAGTGATGATGGTCAGATCCGCCAGTCTGCCGCTGACCTCTCCCATCTCAAAACGACGCTGTCTGGAACGGTTGCCGCCGCAGCCAAACAGGCTGACCAGTCTGTGGGGTTCATACTCCCGCAGGGTGGTTAACAGACTTTCCAGTGCCATGGCGTTATGGGCATAGTCGATCAGCAGAGTAAATTGGTCAGAAACCTTGATCATCTCAATACGGCCCTTTACTTTTGCCTGTAATAGTGCCTTTTTGATAGCTTCCTCATCCACCTTAAAATGACGGCAGATGGCAATGGCTGCCAGCGCATTGTACACACTGAATTTGCCGGGCATGGGTACTTCCACATCAAAATTCATCAGACCGGTCACATGGAAGGTCACTCCCAGTTCTCCGGGCTTGTGCACCAGCTGCCGGTTCTCGGCCCGCAGCATGCAGTGTTCTCCCATGCCGAAGCTCTCCAGTGCACAGGTATGTCCCTCCGTCACTGCCTGCCAGTGTTCATCGTCACCGTTGACGATTCCCACCTTGCACTGTTTGAACAGCAATCCCTTGCAGTGCAGATATTCCTCAAAGCTTGCATGCTCGTTGGGACCGATATGATCCGGCTCCAGATTTGTAAAAATACCGTAATCGAATACAAATCCCTGGGTACGGTGCAGCATCAGCGCCTGGGAGGATACTTCCATAACTACCGTATCCAGTCCGGCATCCACCATGCGGGCAAAATATTCCTGTAACAGGTAAGATTCCGGCGTGGTGTTGTTCGCATGAATATGTTCGTCTCCGATGATCACCTCGATGGTTCCCACCAGTCCCACTTTATATCCGGCATTCTCCAGAATGGATTTCACCAGGTAGGTGGTCGTGGTCTTGCCCTTGGTACCCGTGATACCGATAACTTTCAGTTTCTCTGCCGGATGGCCGAACCAGGCTGCGGAGATAAATGCCATGGCATATCGGGTATCCGCTACTTTGATCACAGTCACATCCGCATCCGCAGGAAGCTCTATGTCCTTTTGTACCACCAGCACCCCGGCGCCCTGTGCAGCCGCCTGTGCGGCGAAATCATGTCCGTCAAAATTTGCTCCGTTAATACAAATGAACAGGCATCCCGGAATGACTTTACGGGAGTCATAGACTACAGCTGTGATCTCCCGCTCCAAAGTTCCTTGTACCGGTTCGTATTCCAGTTTATCCAGAAGTGTTTTTAATGTTCTGCTCTTTTCCATAAAGGTATCCGCCTTTCCCGAAAAATCTTGTTGCATACTTCTTTATATTTTACTCTTTTTTCTTAAAATGTACCACCCTTAAATTTTTTCAGCATCTTTCACCTCTTTCAAAGTAATGCTATAATAAGATATCATTTTATTTTAAGGGGGATTCTTATGAACGGCTTTTACGGATCCGTAAACGGAAATATCATCGGTACACTCTATTTTCTTATGTTTCAGTACGCAGGTTTTCTGTACATCCGTCGCCTTTTTCCGCAAAAAGAATTAGTCTTTCGACTGCTTGTCGGCAGTGTCCTCGGTTCTGTTCTGCTACAATGGATTCCCGCATTGTTTGCCTTTTTCTTCGATTTTTCCCTGACCGCCCATGTGGCGGCTCTTATTTTCATTGCTGTGAGCCTGCTGCTTCTATATACCCTATATCATCCGGTCACGACAGCTTCCTCTCCGGTTCTGCATAAGGATTGCCGGCAACTGTTTTTTGAAAATTATGCTTTTCTTTTACTGGCAGGTATTACTTTTGTGTTATTTTGTGTTTTACTGTCCACCCACACCCTCCTGCCACAAGAAGACGGACTTCATGTAGGACAATGTACCTACGGAGATCTGCAGATGCATCTGGGAATTATCACAAGCATTGCCGATCAACAGATTTTTCCGCCTTACTACTCGATCTCTCCCCGGGACAGACTGTGTTATCCTTTCCTATGCGACAGTATTTCTGCCAGCATCTATCTATTTGGAGCATCTCTGCGCTATGCCTATATGCTCCCCATGTATTTCGCCTTTTTGCAGGTACTTGCCGGATTCTATGCCATCGCAGACACTCTTCTTCATGACCGCGCTAAATCGCTTACCGCGTGGATTCTGTTCTTCTATAACGGTGGATTGGGATTTATGTATTTTATTGACTTTAGCAGCGAAGGTGGTTACCGGATTCGTGATATTTTTACCGGCTATTACACCACTCCCACCAACCTGATTACCCGGAATATCCGCTGGGTCAATGTCATCGTGGATATGCTGCTGCCCCAGCGTGCCACCCTGTTTGGTTACGCGGTTCTATTCTGCGCTCTGTGGTTATTGCTCCGTGCCATCAGGAATGGGGAAAAAGACTTATTTCTCCCGGCAGGCATTCTCGCCGGAGCTCTGCCCATGATTCACACGCATTCCTTCGTCGCCATTGTTATTTTAAGTGCCTGCTGGATGCTGCTTTGGCTCTACCGCGCTATCCCTCATGCTTCAGCATCCGGACAGACGCACCCCGGAGCCATTCTTCTTGGCATCTTTACTCTCTGTATGCTCTTTTTTGAGATTCTGAACAAAAGTGCTGCTATCATCGCACCTGCATTACTTTTTCGTTTTGGAATTATCATTGCTGCAATGCTGGTCCTGTACGGATTGTCCCTGTTCTATCGATGCTTTTTTAAGAAAAAAACAGATAGCTATACTCTGCGGGAGTTCTTAACTACGTGGGGAATTTTCTTTGCTGTCGTCCTTCTGCTTGCGGTTCCGCAGCTGCTGGAATGGACCTTCCGACAGACCGCGCAAGGCAGCTTTTTATCGGGACATTTTAACTGGGGCAATCAGGGAGATGAATATCTGTGGTTTTACCTGAAGAACTGGGGAGCAATCCTGGCTTTATTCGTTCCCGCAATGATACATTGCAAAAAAGAAGATTTCGATGTGATGTCCGGCGCATGTCTGCTATGGTTTGTGGCAGAGATCATTTCCTTTTCCCCGAACACTTATGACAATAATAAATTTTTATATGTGACCTATGTATTCGTCTGCTGTCTCAGCGCCGGATACGGTATAGACCTGCTGCGCTCTCTGAAAAAAAGTTCCTCGCGTATCCTATGTCTGGTCGGCATGATGCTTCTGTGTACCGTCTCCGCCGTACTGTCACTTGGCAGAGAACTGGTATCCGACTACACCGCATACTCTAATTCCCAGGTGGAAGCTGCCGCATTCGTAGAGGAAAATACCCCTGCCACCTCCTGCTTTTTAACCAATGGCAGACATGTCAATGAGATCTCCGCCCTGGCGGGACGAAATGTAGTCAACGGTGCCGGAACCTTTTTAGCATTCCATGGTCTCTATCATTCGGAAAACCTTGCGGACTTCAAAAGCATTTACGAGGATCCTTTAAACGCGGCTCCCCTGCTTGTAAGTTACGGGATTGATTATATCGAGGTATCCTCCTGGGAACGGGCGGATTATGCCGTGGACGAGGCAGCTCTTTCCTCTCTGTATCCCTGCATCTTCGACAACGGAGAGATTCAGATCTACCAGGTCACTCGGTAGCTTTTCACTCCGCTGTGGGAAGTTCTACGGTATCACATTCCCGGGGCTTACCGAAGTTCTGGATAAAACCGATCACCTGTCCCGACAAAAGTACGGTAAACAGTGAATAACCGATCCGTCTCACCGGGATATAGCTCAAGGACATGACCAGCACGATCAGGTCCGATAGCAGGTACACCCACTGGATCTTCCAGCCGGTGGCATGGGAAATGCTCATGGCAAGGGCATCGTCTCCACTGGGTGCTCCTCCGATACGTACGCACAGTCCGGCGCCCACACCAACAAACAGTGCACCCACCAGGGCTGCCACAAGGGGCATGTCCGCCAGTCCGGGCCACAGGTGCGGGAATTGTTCGCAGATCTTATATGTACCGGAGAATCCCACCGTAGCCAGTGCGGAATAAGCGATGAATTCCTTACCCAGCAGTTTCCATCCCAGCACATAGCACAACACATTCATGATGCCGCCGGTGACCGCCGGGGAGATGCCGGTCCAGTGCTCCAATAACAGAGTTGCTCCCAGTACACCACCCTCGGTAACACCGGAGATGGAGTGTACATGATATAATCCAAATGCCAGAATAAAACTTCCCAATAAGGTTATAGCACAATTTTTTAATGTGATGTTTTTCAATGCTTCTTTCCATTCGTGAATCTGTGATTTCATTTTGTTCATTTTGTAATTTCTGTTCTTTCTATAATTTTATATTCGTATCTTTATGATGTCCCGCCTTTGATGCCTACGAATTGTTCCGTGCTGCGCACTCTCACAATTCTACCCTCTATTCGCATATCGTGGGATTATCATTCTTACATTATAACCACGGATATCGGTCTATCGTCAAGTCTTATCGGAGAATCGAAAAACCCCAGGCTGTTATACCTGGGGCTTTTCGATTTTCTTATGAGGGGGGAGATAGTGAGTTCATCAACTATCTGAAATACATATTACAGAAGAAATGTGTACAGAATGTGTATGAATTCTAATTTAATTCTAAAATGAATCTTGAGGTTTTATAAACTCTGAAAAGTCCTACTGAACACCAAAAAGTCTCAGGCATGATGCCTGAGGCTTTCCGGTTTCTTATGAGGGGGGGGAGATAGTGAGTTCATCAACTATCTGAAATACATATTACAGAGAAAATGTGTCCATTTTGTGTTCAAAAAATAAAAAAATATGAATGTGATTCTGAACAGTTACAAAAATGTCAGCAATAGTTCTGCATGACAAACTGCACTTCCGTCCTACCCTTATAGGTATTTTGGCCGACCTGATATACCACAGAAAGAGGAAAACTTCCTCTTCCGGCATAAAGTGCTTCTTCACTTCCGATACCATATTTTTCATTTAAGAAAGCTCCCAGCCTCTCCAGATCCCCGAAAAATACCACCGTCTGTATTGCACCTTCCGGTGTCTTCACCCGGAATCTGGCACAGGTCTTGTTGGCACCCATTTTAAATCCCGCCTGAAAGAGCAGATCCTTTTGTGCAAAAAGTGGCTTCGGATTCCCGGTTCCGAAAGGTTCTAATAACGCCAGTTCTCCTGCCAGGGCTTCGTCCGCATATCCCATGGGCATTGCCACATCAATATGTACTCTGGGAATAAAATCATCTTCTGTCAGCGTACAGTTTTTATTGAGAGCAATCCGCAGAGGTTCAATATCCTCCTCACGCATGGACAGACCTGCTGCCAGTTTATGTCCACCGTACTTGGTAAAAAACTGTTTCACCTGCGTCATGGCATCATACATATGGTAAGCTTCGATAGAACGGCCGGATCCCTTCACACCGTCCTCTCCTTTGGTCAGGATGAATACCGGATGATGATATTTTTCCCTGACTTTCCCGGCAATGATTCCGGCAATGCTCTCATGGACCTCCGGCAGATAGATCACCATGACTTTATCTTCTGTCATATGATGTTCCAAAATATATTCATCCGCTCTTTGAATCCCCTGGACCGTCAGATTCTTGCGACTTTCGTTTAAATCTTTCAATTCTCTCGCCGCTGTCATGGCATCCGCTCTGGTAAAACTCTGCAAAAGCTCCAGCGCCCTTTTCGCAGTATCCAGTCTTCCCGTAGCATTCAGGCAGGGACCCAGCACGAACCCCAGGTGATATGCACTCAGCCGGTCCGGAGCGATTTCATTGACTTCCATCAACGCTTTCAGTCCTTCGTTATATCCTTTTTGGATCCGTTTCAGTCCTTCCTTTACCAGAATGCGGTTCTCATCCTTTAACTCCATAACATCGCATACCGTGGAAAGTGCCGCGAATTCCAACAGTTCATCCTGAATATTTATAAGCCCCGGATTCCCGGTCTTCTCCGTGATTGCCTGAATCACCTTCAGTGCCACAACGCCGCCGCAGATGCCTTGAAATGGATAAGAACAATCACTGCGCTTGGGATCCACCACCGCCAGTGCCGGGGGCAGCTGTTCCTTCCGCTCCCCGTTTTCTTCTATATAAGGAACCTCATGATGATCCGTAACGATCACACGCATGCCCAGGGAATTTGCCAGCTCGATCTGTGGTGCCGCGGCAATTCCGTTATCACAGGTGACGATCATGCCGACACCTTCCCGCTTAGCCTCTTCGATCAGATGTTCATTCAGTCCGTATCCGTCATGGATTCTGTGGGGAATCGCCGTATCCACCTGTGCGCCAAGCATCTGAAACCCTTTGGTCAGGATATAAGACGAGCAGATACCATCCACATCGTAATCTCCGATGACCCGGATATGCAGACCTTCCTTTACCGCTTTCAGAATCTCCTCCACTGCCCTGTCCATATCCTTAAGCAGCCAGGGAGAATAGCAGTCCTCCAGTTTCCCATAGAGGAACTTCTGGATCTGGCTCTCTTCCGTCAGATCCCGGTTTCTAAGGATCCTCGCCGTCACCGGACTGATATGAAATTCCTTCGCCCATTTATCAAAATCTGCCTTCTTCGCAGCCACATACCATTTTTCCATGCAGGTTCCCGCTTTCGTAATTGTTTTTCCCTAAGCCTCATTACATTATAGCATAAAAAAGCTTGTGCATATCCTCTTTTTATGCTATATTCAATTCAATTTCTACGCGAATTTCTTACATCCGGCGTTTCGCCATTTTTTCAAACAACTTTTAATTACACAAAGGAGGATTGTGCCTATGAAACACAAACAAGTATTTTCTATGAACCTTACCGGTCCTATTGACTATGGTTTCCGTAATGACTACATGTTCCGCGCTGCCCTGCAGCTAAGTCAAAAGGCTCTGATCGGTCTCATCAGTTCTCTGCTCCATCTGCCACCGTCCGCAATTAAGTCCGTCACCATTACCAATCCAATCACTTTAGGTGCAACCATTGAATACAAAGATTTTGTTCTCGATACCAATGTCTTGTTGAACAATAATACTCTCATAAATTTGGAAATGCAGGTGAATAACCTATACAACTGGCCGGAGCGTTCCCTGAGCTATCTGTGCCGTAACTTTGATCAACTAAATAAAGGACAAAATTATTCTGAATTAAAACCTGTAATTCACATTGGTTTTTTAGACTACACCCTGTTCTCGGAACACCCTGAGTTCTATGCTACATATCGATTACTGAATCTTAAGGATCATTTTGAATATAGTGACAAACTCACACTTTCTGTGGTAGACTTAAAGCATATAGAATTGGCTACCGAAGCTGACAAAGCATACGGCATTGATAAATGGGCTGCTTTGTTCCGGTCTATTTCATGGGAGGAAATTCTTATGACTGCAAAAAACGATGAATACCTTATGGAAGCGACAAAGACTTTATATAATCTGAATGCGGACGATATGGTCAGACAGCGTTGTCAAGCACGAATGGACGCAGAGCTTCAGGAACAATATCTGTTGAAGAAGATTGATGCTTTGACGACTGATAATGATAAGTTGACTGCCCATAACGATAAGTTGGCCGCCGATAACGATAAGTTGACTGCCGATAATGCCGCCAAAGACGCTGAGATCGAAGCTCTGAAAAGGAAACTTGCAGAGTTACAGTAAACTACACAATCTCATTATAAAAGGAGCCTACGTGAGGCTCCTTTTATATGCATCAGGTAGATTCCCGGATGATCAACGTTGGGAATGTGATATGGGACTGCACATAGAGATTCGGTCTTTTTATTTTTTGCAGGATATACTTTCCGGCCTGCACCCCCATATCGTAGACGTCGATGTTGACGACAGAGAGCATGGGCTTCAGTATCTGAGAAAACGGGAAGTCGTCAAAGGTAATCACCTTCATCTCCTCCGGGATCAGGATTCCTCTGTCGTGCAGGGCATTCACACAACCGTAGGCGATATAATTATCTGCACACACTAACGCATCCGGACGTCTTCTATTCTCCAGGATCTGCATGGTCATCCGGTATCCGCTGTCACAGACGGATTCTCCCTTTTTCACATATTCTCTGGGCAGTAACACATCATGCTCCTTGAGTACGGTCAGGACTCCGTCAAGACGTCTCGCTGAGATCTGATCCTCCGGCTTGCCACCGATAAAAGCCACGGACTGACAGCCCCGCTCCAGCAAATGTTTCGCGGCCAGTTCTCCCGCCAGCCGGTTATCGATATCGAGCCAGCAGAAATGACTGTTAAAATTCGGATTGCCGATCACAATATGCGGGATCTCATGAGTAAAAAGCAGTTCATCCAGTGCCTGGGAGATCACCGACGCATGGATCACAAACCCGTCTGCCTGCTTGGTATCCGCTGCATTCCGGATAAATTCCGCACAGTCTCCCGCTGCTATATTCCTGACTACAAGCGTATAGTCCTTCTGTGCCAGCACTTCCTCCAACCCACACAAGATCTCAAACATCTGTGGATTGGCAAACCCGGTTCCTTTCCCCAGCTCTGCCACAAATATAATGGTTCGTGCAGACTGCTTGGCGAAATTTTTCGCCCGCAGATTCGGATGATAATCCAGCTCCTCCATAGCTTTTCGTACTTTATCTGCCGTCTCCTGCGAGATTGAATAGGAGCCGTTCATCACTTTCGATACGGTTGCCGTAGAAGTTCCCGCCAGTTTTGCCACATCTTTAATGGTTGCTCCCATCGTTCACCCTCCTCTCGCGATTTTCTCTGAGAATATTTTAATCCCTTGTCCTGATCAGTGCAAATCCTTTTGCTGCCAGCTGTCCTTCCTTAAGACCTTCCTGCCAGAGAATCTCTCCGCCCAGCAGTTCTTCAGAAAGGGGGACATTTTCCTCTTCCATATTCAGGAAAATACGGATACTCTCTCTACTGCCATCTTCTTCCTCCAGATATCTTTCATAGCCATACACTCTGCTGTCCGGTTCCGCCAGTAACGTGCGATATTCTCCTCTTCGCAGCGTTCGTTCCCGTTTGCGCAGAGCAATTGCCTTCTGATATAGCAAAAACAAAGGACTGCTCTCATCCAGCGTATCCCAGGGCATGGGCTGTCTGTATTCCTCCTCCAGGATACCGGTCAGTCCCACCTCATCCCCATAGAATACAGAGGGCATTCCGGGGAAAGTCATCTGAAAGATCACCGCCAGGCGGAAGCTTTCTTCATCCCGGCACAGCGAGCGGAACCGGCTGACATCATGGCTGTCTAAAAGGTTTAACTGTGCATAGACCGTCTGCTTACGATAGCGCATACGCATATCCGTTATGCGGCTGTCAAACTCCCTGGCATCTGCCGTCTGCTCCCCAAAAAATCTCCGGCAGTGCTTACGGAAATCATAATTCATCGTAGAATCAAACATGGTTCCGTCCAGCCAGTGCGCCGCGCTCTCCCATACTTCTCCGATGAGAATGGCGTCGGGATCCACACTTTTTACGCTCTCTCTGAATTTTCTCCAGAAGCCATCATTGATCTCACTTGCCACATCCAGCCGCCACCCATCGATATGGAATTTTTCCACCCAGTAGCGCCCCACTTTGCAGAAATATTCTGCTGTCTCCGGTGTTGTATGCTCTAAAAGACTTCTTAATCAAGCGGTTAGGAAGTCTCTTAGAACACATAACCTAAAACCGAAGAAAGGAGCGCAAGTTATGAGAAAAAACGAGAAAATCACAGCTCTGTACGAACGACTGAGCCGTGATGACTTTGGCAAAGATG
>OMAO01000900.1_pt1 | contig 13216 bp, 10 predicted proteins | sample 1644641 | NCBI WGS metagenome assembly OMAO01 (sample SAMEA103958120, study PRJEB25191) | human gut metagenome | biome: human-associated habitat [ENVO:00009003]; feature: intestine environment [ENVO:2100002]; material: feces | place: Germany | collected 2013/2015
CTGCTCCATATCCCCGGTATTGAATCCGCGGGATGTCACCGCCGGCGTACCGAGACGCACACCGCTCGTCACGAACGGAGACTTCGGATCATTCGGAATCGTATTTTTATTGCAGGTGATGTTGACCTCATCCAGCAGGTTTTCTGCTTCTTTTCCGGTCTTTCCAAGGTTGGTCAGATCCACCAGCATCAGGTGGTTGTCGGTGCCGCCGGATACGATCTTGATATCACGGCTCATCAGACCCTTGCACAGTGCCTGGGCATTGTCCACGATATTCTTCTGATATACTTTAAAGTCGTCGCTTAATGCTTCCTCGAAGCAGACTGCCTTGGCAGCGATGACATGCATCAGAGGGCCGCCCTGGATGCCGGGGAAGATGGCTTTGTTGAAGTTGAACTTCTCATTGGCTTCCTTATTGCACAGGATCATACCGCCTCTGGGTCCACGCAGGGTCTTATGTGTGGTAGTGGTCACCACATCCGCATAAGGGATGGGACTTGGATGAAGGCCTGCTGCCACCAGTCCTGCGATATGTGCCATATCCACCATCAGTACGGCGCCCACTTCGTCCGCCACTTCACGGAACTTCTTGAAATCAATGGTTCTGGCATACGCAGAAGCACCGGCAATGATCATCTTAGGCTTGCATTCCAGTGCCAGTTCTCTCATTCTGTCATAATCTAAGAATCCGTTGTCATCCACGCCATAAGGTACTACATGGAAATATTTACCGGACATATTCACAGGTGAACCATGGGTCAGATGTCCGCCGTGATCCAGATTCATACCCATAATGGTATCGCCGGGCTTCAGCACAGCGAACTGCACTGCCATATTTGCCTGTGCTCCGGAATGGGGCTGTACATTGGCATAATCACATCCAAACAGCCTCTTGGCACGCTCGATTGCCAGATTCTCGATAACATCCACGCATTCACAGCCACCGTAATATCTCTTGCCGGGATAACCTTCTGCATATTTATTGGTCAGGGGACTGCCCATAGCCGCCATGACTGCCTTACTCACCCAGTTCTCGGAAGCGATCAGCTCGATATGACTGTTCTGACGATTCTCCTCGTCAATAATGGCCTGTGCCACCTCGGGATCTACTTTTTTTACTTCATCCAATGAATACATGCCTCATTCCTCCTTATGTTACGTTAATTCGCTAAACTTATGGTTTAGTATAGCATAGAACTATTCAGTTGCAAAGATGGAAAATGAACAATGTTGGCAGAAGCCCCTGAGTGTGTTAAAATAAACTTTAGTTATATCCTTACGAAAGATGAGGTATCCTCATGTATCATATTATTATCAATCCCGCCTCCCGCTCCGGCAGAGGGGCGAAGATCTGGTCTGAGCAGATTGAACCTGCTCTGAAAGAAAGCAATGCCGTATATCAGACCTATTTTTCAAAAAAAGCCGGAGAAGTAAAGCATCTGGCTGCACAGATCACCGCAGAGCATCCTGACGATCCTGATTTAAAACTCATTATCTTAGGTGGCGATGGCACGGTGAACGAAGCCCTGCAGGGCTTCGCTGATCCTTCTAAGGTGATCCTGGGTTACATTCCCACCGGCTCCAGCAACGATCTGGCCAGGGATCTTCATATTCCCAAAGAGCCGAAAGCAGCCCTTGATCTGATCCTTCGGGATGCTGCTCCCAGAGTCATAGACTTAGGGAGACTTACTTATCTCGATGCGGACCAGCCGGAAGAATCCAGGCTGTTTGCTGTCAGCTGTGGAATCGGCTTTGACGCAGCCGTCTGTGCAGAAGCCATGCATTCCCCCATCAAGGATACCATGAACCGGATCGGTCTTGGCAAGCTGACGTATTTAGGAATCGCCTTAAAGCAGCTGATCACCGCTCGCAAGGTCTCCTGTACCCTGACGTTGGAAGACACCGTGCATAACAGACAGGAAACCTTTGCGCTTCCCCGTTTTCTGTTCGTGACCTGTATGAGTCACCGTTACGAGGGCGGCGGTTTCATGTTCTGTCCCTCCGCCAACGATCATGACGGTGTGCTGGATCTGTGCTCGGTAGGTAACATTTCCAAAGGACTGGTGCTGCTTGCCCTGCCCACAGCCTTTTTCGGTAAACACTATTTTGTTAAGGGGATCAATGCGCATACCGCCACCCGGATGTCCATTACCACTTCCTCTCCGTTGTGGGTACATACCGACGGAGAAGTGACCAGAAAAAGCTGTGGTTTTCGGGTAGAATGCCTCCCCGGTGCCATCCGTATGGTCACTCCCGAAGTGAAATAAACATACCCTAAAGATTTTCTTAAGAATGCTTAAGTATTCCAAAAAAACCTTGATTTTTTTCTTCCGGTGATTATACTAAAATTGATTTTGAAGCATAGGTTTGGTAGAGAAATGAGGTTTTTATGGAAAAGCTTAAGATCTTCTATTTAAAATATAAACATGCCGTTCCACTTATTATATATGCCATTATCTATATGACATGGTTCGCCTGGCTGGAGAAGAACACCACCGGGCATTACCGGATCATACATATGGCTGCCGATGACTACATCCCTTTCTGTGAGGTGTTCGTCATTCCTTACTTTTTATGGTTTGCCTATGTATCGGCAGTGGTCATCTACTTTTTCTTCAAAAATAAAGAGGATTACTACCGCACCTGTATTTTCCTCTTTACAGGCATGACGATCTTCCTGATCGTATCCACGCTGTGGCCCAACGGACAGCACCTTCGTCCCGCTGTTATGCCGAGAGACAATATCTTCACCCGTATGGTAGCCGCTCTGTATCGGACAGACACTCCTACCAACCTGTGGCCCAGCATTCATGTATATAATTCTCTGGGTGCACACTTTGCCATTATCCGCAGTAAATGCTTTGAGAAGAAAAAAGGCATCCGCATCGGTTCCCTGATCCTGGCTGTCTCCATTATTATGGCAACCATGTTCATCAAACAGCATTCCGTATTTGATGTGCTTACTGCTTTCGTCATGGCGGCTGTGATGTACACGCTGGTATATCGTTATGATCTGCTGATCGCTGTCAGAGAGTTCCGCAATAAGAGAAAAGCAAAACCGCAGATCGATTAATACATTCAATTTCTTGAGATAAAAAATGCAACGGTGTGATTCACCGTTGCATTTTTTATGAGTCACACCAGGTATGCTCACCACTGTGGTCTGAATGATCACAGTACTTCTTCACTTTTCTGCAGTGCCGACGCAATGACCGCATCCATATCATAATAGCGATATTCCGCCAGTCTTCCTCCGAAGATCACATTCTGCTCGGCATCTGCCAGCTTCTTATACTCAGCATACAACGCGCCGTTCTTCTCATCGTTGACCGGATAGTAAGGCTCATCTCCCGGTTTCCACTCGGAGCTGTATTCTCTGCTGATGACTGTCTTCGGTAACTCCTGTCCCTGTTCGTCCTTGCCGAACTCGAACCATTTATGTTCAATGATCCGGGTCCAGGGAGTCTCACGGTCCGTATAATTCACTGCCGCATTGCCCTGGAAGTTCGGAATATCCAGCACCTCTGTCTCGAATCTTACGGAACGATATTCCAATGCTCCCAGCGAATATCCGAAATACGCATCGATGGGACCGGTATAGACGACTGTTTCCGCCAGTCTGTCCAGTTCCTCCTTCTGCTCCAGATAATCTGTATTCAGTCGTACTTCCATACCTTCTAACAAATGCTCCACCAGCTTCGTGTAACCGCCGATGGGAATGCCCTGATACAGGGCGTTGAAGTAATTATTATCAAAAGTCAGTCGAACCGGCAGACGCTTGATGATGAATGCCGGAAGCTCCTTACAGTCACGTCCCCACTGTTTCTCTGTATAGCCCTTGATCAGCTTTTCAAAAATATCTCTTCCAACCAGAGAAATGGCCTGCTCTTCTAAGTTCTTCGGCTCCGTGATACATGCTTCTTTTTTCTGCTCTTCGATCTTCGCCGCTGCTTCCGTAGGTGTCACCACACCCCACATTTTATTAAACGTATACATGTTAAAAGGCAGGGAATACAGTTCTCCACGGTAGTTTGCCACCGGGGAATTGGTGAACCGGTTGAACTCCGCAAATCTCGTAATATACTTCCATACCTTCGTATCATTGGTATGAAAAATATGGGCACCGTATTTGTGGACATGGATCCCTTCCAATTTTTCCGTGTAAATATTACCTGCCACATTGGGACGCTTGTCGATCACAAGAACCTTTTTCCCTCTGTCAGCCGCTTTTCTTGCGAACACGGCTCCGTACAGGCCGGAACCGACGACCAGATAATCGTATTTCATAGTTTCTATATGTTTCCTTTCTCACAGACACATTCAGACACATTTCTGTACTAATATTATTCCCGTTTTATGTTACTGCTGCGTAGCAGTCTTCTGTCCGAAGACACGCTTCAGTACAAGCAGTGTCCCCAGTGTCAGCAGAATACCGATCACCAGACAGATCACCACATTCTGTACAAATCCGGCAATGATATAGGTCACAAAAGAGATTGCTGCCACAGTCAGTACGTAAGGTACCTGGGTGGATACATGGTTGATATGATTACACTGTGCCCCTGCGGAAGCCATGATCGTGGTATCGGAGATAGGAGAACAATGGTCACCCATAACAGCACCTGCCAGACATGCAGACACACCGATGATGATCAGATGCTCGGCTCCGGGTACGATGGCTCCGGTAGCAGGATCGGTAAATACGCCGGTTACAATAGGGATCAGAATACCGAAGGTTCCCCAGCTGGTACCGGAAGCAAAAGCTAAGAAGCACGCTACCAGGAAGATGATCGCGGGAAGCATATTGGTCAGCCCCGAAGAGGCTCCCTGCATCAGACCTGCCACATAAACATCCGCACCTAACAGTCCGGTCATGGTCTTCAGGGTAACTGCAAAGGTCAAAATCAGCATGGCCGGTACCATAGCGATAAAGCCCTGGGTCAGACAATTCATGGCCTCCTTAAAGGATACCAGTCTTCTGCACATATAATATACAATGGCAAACAGCAGCGCGATCAGCGATCCCCAGGGAAGTCCCACAGAAGCATCTGTAGCACTGAAGGCATCGATGAAATCCACACCTTCGAAAAATCCGCCGACATAGATCATACCAACGACACAACAGATGATCAGTACGATCACAGGGATCAACAGATCATATACTTTTCCTCTTTCAGAACCCTTGGGTGCGTTATCCGCATTTGTCACGCGTTCACCCTCAGTGAACAGGTCGCCCTTTTCTCTGGCATTACGCTCATGCTTAGCCATAGGACCGTAATCGAATCCCATCAGTGCCATTCCGACGACAAATACAATGGTTAACAGCGAATAATAGTTATAGGGAATCGCTCTTACGAACAGTTCGATTCCGGAATACACACCCTCATCCACCATACCGGACACTGCTGCTGCCCAGGAAGAGATCGGTGCGATCATACAGATGGGTGCTGCCGTGGCATCAATGATATATGCAAGCTTTGCGCGGGAAATCTTGTGTCCGTCTGTAACCGGCATCATAACAGAGCCTACGGTCAGACAGTTAAAATAGTCATCCACGAAGATCAGAACCCCTAATAAAAAGGTGGCAAGCAGTGCTCCCGCTCTGGTCTTTACATGCTTTTTCGCCCATTCACCGAAGGCTGCAGAGCCTCCTGCCTTGTTCATCAGTGCCACCATGGTTCCAAGCAGGATCAGGAACATGAAGATACCGATATTCCATGCATCCGCAACGGAATTGATGAATCCGTCGTTGATCACTGTGTCCAGCGTCGCAATGGGAGAAAATCCGGTATAGATCAGAGCTCCCGTAACGATACCGATAAACAGTGATGAATATACTTCCTTTGTGATCAGTGCCAGTACAATTGCTACCACCGGGGGTAGTAATGCCCAAATTGTTCCGTACATAATTTTGCCCTCTCTCGTAGTTTTTTTCGCAGTTTTTCACTACATATTTAAATTTATGTCAAACGTTTCAGTGTGTCAATATAATTTTCCAAATTAACGCTTTAGCACAGCAATTTATTTGTTTTAACTCTTTTTCGCTTTAAATCGCTAAATTTTCTTGCATCCGGACGCAATCTGGGCTATAATGGGCAATGACATTTATCAGAAAGGACGTGCCCCTCGCACGATGGAATACTATGAGCTTTGAATTTATCAAAAAACTCCCCACTCCTGCGGAGATCCGCAAGGAACTGCCTCTTCCGGCAGAATTAGCCAAGATCAAAGAAGAAAGAGACGCCGGGATCCGTGATGTTCTCACCGGCAAAAGCAATAAATTCCTTGTGATCATCGGACCCTGCTCCGCTGATAACGAGGATTCCGTATGTGACTATGTCAATCGTCTGGCAAGAGTCAATGAGCAGGTCAAGGACAAGCTGATCCTGATCCCCAGGATCTATACGAATAAGCCCCGTACTACCGGCGAAGGCTACAAGGGCATCACCAGCCAGCCCGATCCCGAGAAAAAGCCGGATTTCCTGGCAGGTCTTATGGCAATGCGTAAGATGCACATCCGTGCGATCCAGGAGTCAGGACTTACCGCTGCCGATGAAATGTTATACCCTGAGAACTGGGGTTATGTATCCGATATCCTCTCCTATGTGGCCATCGGTGCCCGTTCCGTAGAGGATCAGCAGCATCGTCTGACCGTCAGCGGCTTCGATGTAGCTGCCGGTATGAAGAATCCTACCAGCGGAGACTTCTCCGTAATGCTGAACTCCGTATATGCGGCACAGCATCCCCACTCCTTCATCTATACCGGATGGGAAGTAAACACCCATGGCAACGACCTGGCACACACCGTACTGCGCGGTGCTACCAACAAGCACGGTGCCAACATCCCTAACTATCACTATGAGGATCTGATCCGCCTGTGGGATATGTACAGCAAGATGGATCTGAAGAATCCCGCCTGTGTCATCGACGCGAACCACTCCAACTCCAACAAGCAGTTCAAGGAGCAGATCCGTATCACCAAAGAGGTAATGCACAGCCGTAAGCTCAGTCCCGATCTGCACAAGCTGGTCAAGGGCGTCATGATCGAGAGCTACATCGAGGAAGGCAACCAGAAGGTGGGTGCCGGCTGCTACGGCAAGTCCATCACCGATCCCTGCCTGGGCTGGGAAGACAGCGAGCGTCTGATCTACGATATTGCAGAGTACGAATAAGGCAAAGTCTTTTTAGAAAAATTGCAGAAAGCCTTTTAATAACACAGGATTCACAAAACATTCCAATACACATCCGAAGAGAAGCGTAAGAAAAGCAAGCGTAAGTCTTCCCAATCTGCCGGGCAGGGACTTTTTTCCCTGCCCGGTTATATTATGATAAAAATAAATACTACGATGCAGATCCTCACACCATCTGATCAACAGAAATATCGCCGGCACATAACACAGATACTGTGGAAATGCACCTACAATTCCCAATAAGAGCCCTTTGATCCCATACCGGTAAATAGCCGTACTTATAAAAAAACCTATGGAAAATCCGTACTTTACCGTAATCCCCCCACAAAACACCAGTCCCAGATACGTGGTTGCCATAATGATCAGCACGATAAAATTCCGACATCTTTTACACAACACATACAAAAACAATCCTCTACTGTCCACTGTCATATATTTCATCCGGTACAACATATCTTCGTCCAGTATCCCCGTGGTCTGAAACCAGATTCTCCGTCCGAAATATGCTGCAGACAATCCGATTCCAAATCCGATCAGGAACAAAAAACGCAGCGGAAGCTTTCCCGCCGGCAGCATCGATCTGTCCCATTTCCACAAATCCCCATCCTCCGCTTCACCATGTTATGCTAATATATGCGGACAACATGCCGGATCATGCTTTGTCGGCACAAAAAAAGCCCCACCTGACAGTTTTACCTGTCTGATGGGGCTTAGCCTATTAAATTATATATTATGCATTCAGATATTTTGAAGCATAGGTCAGAATACCACAGATGGTCTTGGAATCCTGAATCTTGCAGTCATAGATCATCTGCTTTAATTCCTCCACAGAATACGCCTCTACATTGATGAATTCATCTTCATCCAGATGCTGGCTTCCTCTGTCCTTCAGACCTCTCGCCAGATAGATGTCGATCTTCTCATTACAGAAAGCCACTGTGGTATAGATGGAAGTCAACAGTTCCACATGGTCGGTATGATACCCGGTCTCCTCCTGCAGTTCCCGCATAGCTGCCTGATCCGTAGGTTCTTCCCTGCCGTTCAGTCCTCCTGCCGGGATCTCCAGTGTTTCACGCTCCAGTGCATTACGGTACTGGCGCACCATCAGAAGCTTGCCGTCTTCTCTCACAGCCACTACCGCTGCTGCTCCTTTATGGTCGATCAGATCCCATTTTGCAATATTGCCATTGGGAATCTGCATGGTATCCTGATAATAATCGAGAATGGCACCTTTTGCTACCAGATCACGGCTGATACGCTTGAATTTTTCCATGACTCATCGTTCCTTCTTATCCAAATATAACTCGAATAAACTTATTTGCTCTCCAGCAATTTATCTACGCTTACCATCTTGACACAAAGTACGAACAGATCCGTAGCCATTGCCATCTCTTCCGGGGTCGGGAAAGAAGGTGCAATACGGATATTGGAATCCTTCGGGTCCTTTTTATAGGGGAAAGTTGCGCCGGCTCCGGTCAGAGTCACACCTGCCTCCTTACATTTTGCCACGATCGCTTTTGCACAGCCCTCCATGGAATCAAAGGAGATGAAATATCCGCCGTTAGGTTTCGTCCAGGTGCCGATACCAAGACCTCCCAGTTCCTCCTCCAGTACTTTCAGTACTGCCTCGAACTTGGGTCTCATAATAGCCGCATGCTTCTTCATATGCTCGCGGACACCGTTGATGTCCTTAAAGTAACGCACATGACGCAGTTGGTTGATCTTATCATAACCGATAGTCTGGATCGTCATGGACTTACGCATATCATCCAGATTTGCCTCGGAGGATGCGATCGCTGCAATACCCGCTCCCGCAAATGTCACCTTGGAGGTAGAGCAGAACTCAAATACCATATCAGGATGTCCTGCCTTCTCACATTCGGAGAGAATCTCTAACAGCTGATCCTGTCTGTCATCGTATAAATGATGAATTGCATAAGCATTATCCCAGAAAATACGGAAATCCGGTGCCGCCGGCGTAAGCGCTGCGAAGCGTCTTACCGTCTCATCGGAATAAGAATATCCTTGAGGATTGGAGTACTTCGGTACACACCAGATACCCTTGATGGCGGGATCTTCGCTCACCAGCTTCTCTACCAGATCCATATCCGGTCCTTCCGGTGTCATGGGAACGTTGATCATTTCGATTCCGAAATGTTCGGTAATACCAAAATGTCTGTCATAACCAGGTACCGGGCACAGGAACTTTACATGATCCAGCTTGCACCAGGGGGTATTGCCTAAGAATCCGTGGGTCATAGCCCGGGATACGGTATCATACATAATGGTCAGACTGGCATTACCGCAGACGATCACATTCTCCGGCTTCACTTCCAGAATATCAGCAATCAGTTTCTTCGCCTCGGGAATACCGTCCAGTCCCCCGTAATTACGAACATCCATGCCATCCTCAGCTTTCATAGCGCTCTGAGAATTCACAACATCGAGATAATCCATTGTCATATCCAGCTGGGTCGCTGCCGGTTTTCCTCTGGACATATCCAGTTTCAGGCCTTTGCCTTTTGCATCTTCATATGCAGCGTTAAGCTCTGCCTTTAATGTTAAAAGTTCTTCCTTGGATAATTCCTGATATGCTTTCATTTCGTACCATACCTTTCTCGTTCTTTCCCATGGGGAATACGCTTTCTTTGGTGAATATTGGATAATCGTATACAATCATACACTTCGAATATCATACTATAAGACGGCAGATAACACAATAGGGAACTTTCACTTTTTTTGATACTGTTTTTGATACAAAATGCGATAAAACAGCCGTTGCATGTTTCCATACAACGGCTGTCTGTTACATCTTATGAAATTGTCATTTCTGACTGGTCAGTTATTTGGCGTAATCAATTACGCGGCTCTCACGGATCACATTTACCTTGATCTGTCCGGGATATTCCAGTTCAGCTTCGATCTGCTTGGAAATATCTCTTGCCAACAGTACCATATCGGCATCTGAGATCTGCTCAGGCACTACCATAACACGAACTTCACGACCTGCCTGAATAGCAAAAGATTTATCTACACCTTTGAAATTGTTTGTGATATCTTCTAACTGTCTTAATCTGCTAGTATAGGTTTCTAATGTTTCCCTTCTAGCTCCCGGTCTTGCAGCGGATATTGTATCAGCAGCTTGTACAATACATGCAATCAGGGAAGTAGGCTCTACATCGCCATGGTGAGATTCCACTGCGTTGATAACAGTAGCATTCTCTTTGTATTTCCGACACAGTTCAGCACCTAACTGAATATGGGAGCCCTCGACCTCGTGGTCGATGGCCTTGCCGATATCGTGCAGGAGACCGGCGCGCTTTGCGGTGTTGACGTCAACACCCAGCTCTGCGGCAATAAGGCCTGAAATATGCGATACCTCGATCGAATGCTGCAGGACGTTCTGACCGTAGCTTGTCCGGAATTTCATCTTACCAAGCAGCTTGACAAGTTCCGGATGGATACCATGAATGCCAACTTCCAGAAGAGCCGCTTCGCCCTCCTCGCGCATCATGTTTTCCACTTCTTTCTGTGCCTTCTCTACCATCTCTTCGATTCTGGCGGGATGAATACGCCCATCCACGATCAGCTTCTCCAGCGCAATTCTCGCTACCTCACGTCGGATCGGATCAAATCCGGACAAAATAACTGCCTCCGGTGTATCATCAATGATCAGGTCTACACCTGTCATGGTCTCAAGGGTACGGATATTACGTCCCTCACGTCCAATGATACGTCCTTTCATCTCGTCATTAGGTAACTGTACAACGGAAATTGTAGTCTCAGAGACATGATCTGCTGCACATCTCTGTATGGCGTTAACCACATATTCCTTTGCCTTTTTGTCTGCTTCTTCTTTGGCCCGACTCTCCATTTCCTTGATCATCACGGCCGATTCATGCTTCACTTCATCTTCAACAATTTTCAATAAGTAATCTTTTGCTTGTTCAGAGGTTAATCCGGAAATTCGTTCCAGTTCCTGCACACGCTGCTCATTCAGCTTGGAGACTTCATCCTTCATACGATTGAGGGTTTCTTCTCTGGATGCTAAACTTGCTTCGCGCTTCTCGATGGCATCTGCTTTCTTGTCGATGTTCTCTTCCTTCTGCTGAACTCTGCGCTCATACCGCTGAGCTTCCGCTCTGCGTTCCTTGATCTCTTTGTCCAGTTCATTCTTGGTACGAATGGACTCTTCCTTGACTTCCAGGAGTGATTCACGCTTTTTGTTCTCCGCAGTTCTCAGAGCTTCATCAATAATCTCTCTTGCCTTCTCCTCCGCATTACCGATCGTACTCTCCGCATTGTGCTTCAGGCGGGAAGTAGTAACTTTGGATGTAATCAGCACGGCTGCGATAACGGCTACGACAAGAATGATCGCAGAAGCCACTAATACTATTACAATATTAGTGTCCACTACAGGAGCACCTCCTTATGAAATTTTCATTGTACATTTTGCTCCGACAATACAAATTATCGTTCATAATAGAATGCAATTTATGTACATTCTAACAAGCAATTCACAACAGTATTAGTGTAAACTGAAATTGTACCTCTGTCAAGTACAAGTCGCAATTACTCCAAAAATAGTTCCCATATTAAAATATTCTTTGTGCATTATTTCTTGTAAATACCACACAATCCGACATTCTTAAAAATCATCGCCATGCATGCCGCCGATTGCCTTACGAATTACTTCCGCGGAAAACCCCTTCCTTGCCAGGAAGGCGTATATCTTCTGCCGTTCCTTCCAGTCCGTCTCGCCTTCTGTATCGTAGTGCTTCTTATGAAGGAGTTCCCGGATCATCGCCTGCTCATCCTGCTTACCACCGTTCTCCCGCCATACCTGCCATGCCTCTTCTATGGTCGCCGCTAAGATTCCCTTGCCCTGCAGATCCTGTTCGATCCGGCGTCTGCTACGGCTGTCCTCATGATAGGTAATATAGTCCACCGCATACCGCAGGTCATCAATATAGTGAAAGCCTGCCACATAGTCAATTGCCTGCTCTATGATCTTGGGCGGATAAAAGCCCTGCAGCAGCTTCGTCCGAAGCTGCGATGTGGTATATTCTCGTCCCTGTAACAGATTCATGGCACGAAGCTTCGCCCGTTTGGGAAGTACTTCCCCCATGATGGTCCGGTAGTCCTCTTCCTTTAACGGCTCGCCCTCTTTTATATGGTAGAGACGCAATTCGCCTTTGTATAATACAAAGGCGAATTCCTGGTCAATATATACCTTACTTCTCGATTTGGAAAGTTCCGTAACCTGTGTTACCAGCATGTATCTACTCTTCTTTCTCGGCTGCGGCAGCAACGTCTGCCTTCAATCCGTAATGCTCTCTGACCTTCTCGGCGATCTCATCACAGACGGCAGGATTGTCCTTCAGATACTGCTTGGCATTCTCACGTCCCTGTCCGATCTTGTTCCCTTCATAGGCATACCAGGCACCGGACTTGGCTACGACATCACAGCTGGCTGCCAGATCCAGAATATCTCCTACCATGGAAATACCTTCACCGAACATGATATCAAACTCTGCTTCCTTGAAAGGAGGCGCGATCTTATTCTTAACGACTTTGACACGGGTACGGTTACCGATGACTTCACCGCCCTGCTTCAGCGCTTCGATTCTTCTGACGTCCAGTCGTACGGAGGAGTAGAACTTCAATGCACGACCACCAGTGGTAGTCTCGGGATTACCGAACATTACACCTACCTTCTCACGCAGCTGGTTGATGAAGATTACAGTACAGTTGGACTTGCTGATGACAGCGGTCAGCTTACGCAATGCCTGGGACATCAGTCGTGCCTGTAAGCCCACATGGCTGTCTCCCATGTCACCGTCGATCTCCGCCTTCGGTACCAGTGCGGCAACAGAGTCCACTACAATAATATCGATGGCGCCGGAACGTACCATGGTCTCAGTGATCTCCAGTGCCTGCTCACCGTTATCCGGCTGGGAAATGTAAAGATTATCAATGTCTACGCCGATATTCTTCGCATATACCGGGTCAAGGGCATGCTCCGC
>OMAO01000908.1_pt1 | contig 13142 bp, 10 predicted proteins | sample 1644641 | NCBI WGS metagenome assembly OMAO01 (sample SAMEA103958120, study PRJEB25191) | human gut metagenome | biome: human-associated habitat [ENVO:00009003]; feature: intestine environment [ENVO:2100002]; material: feces | place: Germany | collected 2013/2015
AAGGAATCATACAATGAAATTCGCAGAATATATTTTAAGCAAATCGGAAAGTCGCGCCTATTCGTGGATAGTATTTATTTTAACAGTATGCGAATCGATATTCCTTTTCATCCCGCCAGAGGTCTTTATGACCCCCCCCATTATTGCGAACAAGAAACGTGCTGTTCCGATTACAATCGCGGCATCATTGGGTTCGATTGTCGGCGGCATATTGGCATATATGATAGGTGCGTGGCTGTGGGATTCGTTGGGCCAGTGGATAATAAACACATTTACCAACCCCGAATTGATAGAAACGGCGATAAAGCCGATGTTCAGCAAATACGGAATTTTGATAATCGTACTGACGGCGGTAACACCGATACCGTATAAATTACTGGCGATATGGTTGGGATTTATCGGATACCCACTGTGGATATTTGTTGCAGTATCGGCAATATTCCGCACGGGTCGCTTTGCAATCATCGCAACATTACTGTATTTTTTCCAGGAACGTGCCAACGCGATAGTAAAAAAATACTTTTGGCCATTGACGATTGGCGCAATAATTGCAGCGGGTCTGGGTGTTTGTTTAATATCACTGTTTTAGTAACTAGAACACAAAATTAAAACGTAACCCAAAACTGTTTGTATCAGCACTGACAACGACGGACTTTTTTTCGTCTGCAAAAATCCAAGCCGATAAAAATCCGATTGTCGCCCCTGCCAAAACATCGTGAGTATAATGCATACGTGATTCCACCCGTGAAAATCCGACAAAAGTGGCCAACACGTACGGCACAATAGCTTGCTTTATACCATAACGTCGATGAATAAAAGCTGCCTGAGCAAACGCATTTGCAGTATGCCCAGACGGAAAACTGTCGCCCCCACTGCCGTTTGGGCGCATTTCAAAAACATTTTCTTTTATACCATCAACAACGGTTGATTTGACCATATTCACAACAATCAACTGCTTTAATCCATTCCAATCATAATCGTACCACGTATCCCAATCAGAATTATAAATTGTTGTTCCAAACGAATATACCGGCAAAATCTTAAAAGAAATAAAATCCCCTATTTTGGCAATAACGTCACCGGCCCACGCATACGGCGCCGCGCACAATGATATAGTGATACCCAGCACCCCAACAAACAAAAAACGCAACATCCCACATCCCTAAACTAAAAAACACCTGATCAGTGTTCAGGTGTCGGGAAGTTAGTCATTCAAATATAACGATGAATTCGTTGCCTTTACCACGTGGGCTGTTGTATAGCAAACGACTTCCCGACGATTATGTCGGGAACATATCGGTTAGTTATTGCGTTATATTCGGGTGACTAAACCCGTCTACTAACACTGATGTTCAATGTAATTCGGCATTGCCAAATCACGCAAAAAATTCTAAAATACACACTGGAATAAATCAAGATTAAATTTTCTACACCTGCCCCAGTTTGGCAATAATAGATAAATCAAGATTATAAAAACTAGTAAAAAACAAAAAATCCCGCCGATGGCGGGAAATATTATTCAACCCAAATGGTCGCATATGTTGTTGCGGTTGCACTGCCCACAGGGATTTGAACATTGCCCTTGGTAACAGTAACCTTTCCATCTGTTTGTGAAACATCTGTCACAACCGCACCAGAACCAGATGTTGAACTATCTAATGCAGTCAACTGTGCCTTGGTTGCATATGTGGTTGTAATCACATTACCGGACGCATCCTGGGTCGCCTTGGTTGCATTTGTGGCATTGGTTGCGTTGGTCGCGGTCGTGGCAGTTGTTGCACTGTCTGCCCGGGTTGCACTGTTCACAGTAACCGCCCCATCAGTACCAACAGTAATATCACCACCAGATTTAACACCACCCAGTGCATCAGCAGTTGCCGCTTTTAATACATACGCCGACGGTATTGACGGTTTATCGGCCAAATCGTTATACGAACCAGATGTCGCAACAGTTGACAATCCAGAAACCTTGGTTGACGGAATTGTTGGTATATCTGACGCCGTCAGTGACGCGCCACCCGTAACCAATCCCTTGGCATCGTACGTAATCTTGGTCGCAGTTCCGGCGGTTATGGCCGCATTTGCGGTAACCTTGCCATTAGCGGCCGTCTGTGCCGCCGCTGCAGCATCCGCCGCGTCATCTGCCGCGGTTTGCGCCGCCGTTATCTTTGCATTATATCCGTCGTATGTCGTAACTTTGGCCGATGTTATGCCAGAATTCACCGCATTTAATTGTGCGGCCGACAACGTCGCCTGCTTTCCGGCTAACCCACTGGTCAATTCGTCCTTGGTTGCATATGTTTCAGTTATTTCGTTTCCGTCCGCGTCATTTGTTGCATTTGTCGCGTTGGTTGCATTTGTGGCGGATGTCGCAGTCGTCGCGGTTGTCGCACGCGCCGCCTGATTTACTGTAACCACACCATCAGACCCAACGGTTATGTTACCACCAGATTTAACACCACCCAAAGTGTCTGCTGTCGCCACCGGCAAAGTATATCCATCGGGCAATTCTTCGGCAGTAATAAACCCGCTGTCGTTTGTTAAATCACTTGTTTTTGTCGGAACATCAGCAGTATTTGCCTTGCCCGCCAACGCAGTCGTTAAACCAGAAATTTTTGATTGGGCAATCGCCGCACTGGCCGAAATATCAGCGTTGGTTATCGTGCCATCTGTAATCATCGCCGACGAAATTGTCCCCGTTGTGATATTACCAGACGCATTTGTAATTACGGCCTTATTAGCGGCAGAACTACCCTGTGCGGTTGAAACCTTGGCATTGGCGGTTTGCTGTGCAGTGGCAGCAGCACTGGCGGCGGCATCGGCCGCATCTTGTGCATCATCTGCCGCGGTTTGTGCCGCCGCGGCTGCGGATTGGGCACTTGTTGCGGTTGTACGAACAGTCCCCAATGCGGTGTTCGTCGCATAATCACCGGCAACCTGTCTGGTATCAATCTGCTGATCGACATAGCCCTGTGACGCAATATTTGCATATGCGCCACCCGCCACCATCATAGCTATAAATGAAACTGCGAAAATGCCTTTTGACTTTATCATATCCGTATTCTACCCAAAGTATCTGTTTCGTTCCACTGTTCGTTTATCGCAATCTGTTTTTTTACCTGTGTGCGGTGCACATTTAACACCGCACACATATTGTTACGCCGTTATTATTCGGCACTGCCACGGGCAATGACTTCCCAAGAATAGTTACCCGCACCAGCAGATACCAGGACGCACTTGTTGTCTGGCTCCGCACACGCGGCGGTCGGTGCCGGGATTGCAGCGTTTGCTGTTTGTTGTGCCTGGGTTGCAGTTTGCTGCGCCGCCGTGGCGGTTGATTGTGCGGTCGACGCTTCACCTGCTACTTCCTTGATAGCGGTAACAACCGTTGATGCCGTTGTTCCCATATTTGTTGCGGAAACTGTACCAACCTGGCTGTTATATGTGGCGGTCGGCAATTTTGAATCAGCCGCAGTTTGTGCTGCTTCTGCTGCGGACTGTGCGGTGGCGGCATCTTCTAATGCCTGGGTCGCATCTGCCTGGGCAGCGGACGCAGCAGATTGTGCAGCGGTTGCAGTGCTGCTTGCAGTATTCGCAGTTCCACGAACTTCATTGATGGCCCCAGCAACTGTCTTGTTTGTTGTTTCCAAAGAGTTATCTGTTTTATCCTGTTTCAGTGCCAGATTTTCATCAGTCGCCAAATCTGCAATTTCTGCCTTGGTCGCGTATGTTGTCGTTATGGCATTTCCGTCCGCATCGGCCGTTGCACGTGCGGCTGTACCGGTTTTATCCAATTTACCGGATTCCAACGCATCAATTGCGGTGTGCGCGGCGGCCAAACCAGTTGTTTCATTGTTCACAACCGCTTCTAATGCATCAACATCGCCCTGGGCGGCTGTGGCGGCTGATTGCGCCTGGCCGGCCTTGGTATCTGCTGCGGACGCTGCACTGGCGGCGGCGGCGGCTTCGGTCGCTACTTCATTGATTGCAGCGACAGTATTCGTCTTGGCTTCTGTTGTCAGGTTTGTCAATGTACCAATGTTTGTCAATGCAGTTTGTGCATTTGTGCTGGCGGTGCTTGCAGTAGTTTCAGTTGCAATATCAGCATACGCCGCGTCAGCCGCTTCTTTGGTCACATAATCTGCCAAATCTGCCGCTTGTAACGCTGTATCAGCTTTGTCCAAAGATGCGTTGACTGTATCAGACAGTTTTGCTTCTGTAACCGCCTTGTCCGCGATATCCCCCGTTGCAACTGCGCCGTCTGTAATCTGAGCACTGCCAACAGCATCCAATGTTGCCAAATCCCCCAGGTCGGCTGTATTGGCCTTGCCCGCCATCTGTGTTTGTAATGTGTCAATTTCACCTTCGGCGGTGGTAACACGTGTACCTAATGCTTGCAAATCACCACTGCTGGCGATACCTTCGGTTTCGGCCTGGATTGTATCATAAACGGCCTTAGCTGATGGATATTGTGCGTCTGTTGATTCTGCACTCAATGTTGTTGTCTTGTTTGTTGTTCTTTCAACGTTCGCTATTGCTGCCGGCTGAACAGCAGTATCTGCTTTTGTCCCCTGGGCAGATGTTGCAAATTCGGACGCATCGTGTGTCACGATATCGCCATAACCACCAATTGTATCATTTATTGTGCCAATTTGTGATGTATGACCAGCAACAGTACCCTGTAATGATGATACAGCTGATGCATCTGCCTTGGTTCCAACCTGTTGGTCAACATAGCCCTTGGACGCGATTTCAGCGTGTGCGGCACTGACCGAAACAACGGCCAATAATGTTGCAAAAATACCTGCTGTCAGTTTTTTCATCTTTTTCTTTCCTTTCTTTCTTTTTTTATTTGTTCTTTTTTAATCCTTTGTTTCGGTTATTCCGCTGGTTGTGTTACCGCAACCCACGCCAAATCACCACTGGGCGTTACTGTCAATACGCACAGATTTGAATCCGCAACACAGTCCGCATCCGGCGCCGGTAACTTTGCATCAATAGATGCAACAACATCATTGCTCAGCTTGTCTTCTGTCACGGAATCGTCCGCCAATTTTTCTGTTGTAACAGCACCATTGGCAATTTTATCGGTTGTAATTGCATTTGAACCAATGTTATCCGGATTAACGGGAATGCCCTCGGTCGATAACTGTTGAATCTGTTGATCTGTCCACGTGGTGATTGCGCCAATTGTCGGGAACAGTGTTTCAGACGATTTATTGCCATCATTGATTATTTTGGTCTTATTAGATGTATCTTCTTTGCCCCCCAATCCAGACGTCAACGCACCCGTTGTTGCATACCCAGCCAAAGCACTTTCATCGGCCTTGGCATCCAACAGACCATCTGTTTCGGTCTTGGTGTATGCATCGGTTATGCCATATCCGGCCAACGTGGTTGCCTTGTCCGCTTTGCCGTCAACAACCGCTTCCAATGCGTCAACTGCATCCTGGGCGCCGGTGGCCGTTTGCTGTGCCGCATCCGCCGCATTTTTGGCATCGGTAACATCTTTGACCAAACCAGATTCGGCATTACCAATTTGCTGGGTAATATTTGTAATCTGTTGGGTTAAACCATTTTCTTCATTGTTTATCGTGTCACCTAAATTCGTCACTGTTTCGTTGATTGTTTTATATTGTTCCGTGACATTGGTGACATTTTGTTCAATTTCTTCCAACGCGGACGCATCGGCCTTGCCCGCCAAAGCCGTGGTCAAACCAGTAACCTTATCCTGGCCGATTGTGGCGGCGGATGTAATATTACCGGACGCATCAGTTGTCACGATATGATTTTCGTGGCCGACACCCATTGCGATATCCTGTTTGCCAGAAATATCGGCAATTTGTCCCGCCAATGTTTCATCTAATTTATCGGATGTCACGGCACCATCGGCAATATCATCAGTACCAACCGCACCGTCTGCAATCTGGCCCGAACCAACGGCACCATCAGCAATTTTGTCAGATGTCACCGCATCATCGGCGATTTTATCGGTGGACACTGCGCCATTTTCCAATTTGCTGCCAGCAATAGTTCCATCTTCGATATTACCGGGGTTAACTGGCAACCCAGTATTTGACAAGTCCGCAATCTTTTTATTAGTCCATTGAACGATTGCGCCCACTGACGGATATGCTGTTGGCGATGTTTGATTACCCTCGTTGATTGCAGCCGCCTTGTTTGATAAAACTTCATATGTTGTTTTAGCGGTTGCAGAATCCAATTTAGAATCCATTTCTGTATCCAACTGACCAACCGTTGTTTGCAATCCACCGACCGATGTTTCCAAATCATTTACATCTTTGACCAAACCAGATTCAGCATTACCAACGGTTGCCCCCAATGCCTCTACCGCGCTTTGTGCACCGGTTGCAGTTGATTGGGCGGTATCAGCCGTTTGTTTCGCTTCGGCCGCGGCAGCGACGGCATCGTCAACCTTGGCCGCCAGACCAGTATCTTCGTTATTGATTGTATCACCCAACTGGGTTACCTGTTCAGTCAGGTTTGTAACATTTTCCTTGGTTTCATATGTATTGCTGACCGTTTGCAGGATTGACGTTTCACGATTATCAACGTACTGCTTGCTGGCAATTTGGGTCGCAGCGTTGGCCGCACCGGCACTGAACAGTATCGCCGCCATAAATCCAGAAAATACAATATTTTGTTTTTTCATTTTTCAAAATCCCTTTACATTGCTATTTCATACCAAACCGGATTACCTTCGTCGTCGGTGCCCAGTACGCTGTTTTCAGACGCACCCGCCATACTTACAGCATCAGCAGCCTTGTCCAAAGCCGCCTGAACATCCGATGCCAGCTTTGATTTCGCGATTGCCGCGTCATCCGCAACATCCGCATTTGTAATCTGATCCTTGGTCGCCAACGCGCCCAAATCGGCCGTATTTGCCTTGGCATCAATTTCAGCATTTAACTCGTCACTCAATTTATCTTCTGTAACGGCATTATCTGCTATTTTTTCTGTGGTAATCGCACCCGCACCAATATTATCCGGATTCACGGGCAGACCTTCGGTCGATAATTCATTTATGCGATCATTCGTCCATTGGGTAACCGCACCAACCGTTGGATACACCGTCGCAGACGATTGATTTTCCGCCGTAATAGACGCGGCCTTGTTGGACTTGTCTTCCTTGGCATCCAGACCGGCCTTTGCCTCGTCAGCAGTTGTTTGCGCTGCATCAGCGGTGTTTTTAGCCTCTGTTGCGGTTTGTTGTGCCGCATCAGCCGCCGCCGCCGCATCGGCAACATCCTTGACCAGACCGGAATCTTCGTCGCCAATTACATTTGTGATATTTGTAACCTGTGATGCCAATCCAGTATCCGGATTAGTGATTTCATCAACCTTCTGCGTGACGTTAGTCACATTTTGTTCAATCTGGTTCACGGTTTCAGTTGTTGCATAGTTCGCCAAATCGGAAACATTTGCCTTGGTTTCCAATTCGCCATAAACCGCCGCAGACGACGGATATTTTGTTTCATCGTCGGTCACGGTCTGGGCCATATTGGCAACATCCTGCTTGCCGTCCAGTTTGCCTTCCATTTCGGTAATCTTGCTATTCATTTCTTCAAAATTACCGTCGGTCGCCATACCGTCCGTTTTGGATTTCAATTCATTGATTGCGCCCAAAACGGTTTTATCAGTCGTGGTCAATTCCCCCGACCCCATCGTGGTATTTAATTCAGATATACCCGCCTCGTTCGCGGAAACACGTCCAGTCAAATTATCCAACGCGCTTTGATCCGCCTTGCCGGCCAATTCATCTGACGTGACGTAATTTTCTAATTCCGTCTTGTCGGCCTTGCCCGCCAATGCAGATGTAACCGCCGCACCAGACGGATACTGTGTTGCACTGTTTGTCAGCGTTTGTGTCTTATTTGATGTATCTTCCTTGCCGGTCAGGCCACTCAACGCCTGTGCGGCACCTAATGCCGCCTCGGTCGCAGTGGCGTTCACTTCGTCCATTTCGGAATCCAGCGCAGTAACAGATTCCGTGGTGGCATAATTTGCCAATTCTGTTTTATCGGCCTTGGTCGCCAGTTGTGTATCTACATACGTTTTATCGGCTTTATTGGCCAATGCCTCGTCCATATCACCGGCAACAATATCAGCAACCTTGTCATCAACTTCGGTCTTGTTATAAACCTCTGCCTTGGTGTAAACATCTGCTGCATTTGCCTTGGCCGCCAAACCAAGCGACAAATCATCCGATGTTGCATAATTGGCCAATTCTGCCTTGGTCGCATAAACATCCGCCAGCGCGGCAATTGCATTACCAATCGCCTGATTCATTTGTTCAGTTGTTGAATACGCATCCAGATTGGCCGCTTCACCCGGATCACCCTTTTCACCTTTTTCACCCTGGGGACCGGTAATATCCGCCTTGGCAATCAGTTCACGCCATTTATCATTTCCTTCACCAACATAGCGCCACAACAAATGTGTATCATTGGAACCCAATTCAACTTCACGCCCATCTTTGCCCGCGACAGTTTCCAACGCACCCTGCAACGCATCAACATCAACAAAGATTTCGTTCGTAGCATCATCTATAATGATATAACCATCATCGCCAGGAATTAAAGCATCCTGTTTATCCAACAACTGGTCATTTATATTATCGTCAGCATTACGCAAATCTTCGACATCACGCTGCAACTGATCAACCTGTTGACGCAGCCCCGCCGCAACATCCGGATCCAATCCACCATCACCACCGGACGAAGAACCACCAGACGAAGATCCCGGCGTTTGCGGACGCAGTGAACTGCCACCACTAATAGATGTAGCACCACCTAAATAATGTCCGATTGATAAACGCGGTGTTGTCGCAACACGGCCATTTGTTGTTGTACCGGCCTCAATAGTCGTGCTTGAACCCGAAACGCCAGATCCCGGATTTACACGCACAGACCCACCACGAACAGAAGTTGCCGAACTGGTATTGGCCGCCGCCGCGTCAGATGCACTGGCATACGTTCCACTGCCACCAAACGAACGAACCGACGATGCACCGTATGCACCAGATACCGCCGTACACAAGACGCAAATAATTGTCAGTGTTGAAATTTTCAGATCGTTTTTCATCAATTCTCTCTACCTAAACAATAATACCATAATTTAGCGAATCGGGTCAACAGTATTTTGTGTTAAAATTCATATCTGATACCAATCGAAATTGAGTTATCCAATATGAAATCTATATCATTTTGGAACCAATGAGGCACATCATTATTATCAGCAAAATCTATGCGCTGATCCACACCTGTCATACCGGCCAAACGATATCGGATATCCAGTACCAGATTATAATCCAATTCATATGAATACCCCAGCATTACACCCGCCATCGGCGCAACACCGTATTCAGTACGATCAGAACCATCGGCCCAAACCATATCTATTGTCGTTATTGGCATCGCAACACCAACACCAGCCCCAAGATACAAACCGTTTGTAAAATCATAATATCCGTTCAGCATTACATACGGAATCTGCATAGTAAATTCTGCGGCCGCGTCTTTATCTTCGAAATAGCCCAGATATCCGGCCTCCAGTTCTGCGCGCCAGAAATACGCAAAACGCTTTCCACCAAATACACTGCCACCAAATGCGGGCTCAAACGAATACTTATCGCTATTAAACGCCTCGTTCGCAGCCAAATCACTGTCCACACTGTACTTGTTTTCCCAGTTCCAGAATCCCAATTCGGCACGTCCACCAATATACCAACCGGTTTTCGCCTTGTCCGTATAATCATATGTGACGACATAGCCACCATTTAAATCACGTGTCAGATAGCTGGGTGCCGCCAATGCCGGCCCAGTCAATCCAATTAAAACAGCCAAAGAAACTAATCTTTTCATATTTTCCTTCCTTTTATTTCATTGACAAGTATATCACAAATCACCCCTGTCCTGAAAGCATAAAAAACACATATTGACAACTTTTTATAAAATCTGCTAAATTTAATGTGTAAAAAATTAAATATAGGGGAAAGGTATGAAAAAAATTCTGTTATGTATGATGGTTATTGGTTTGGCTGCGTGTGGTGGCCCCAGCAACATCAACGATGACAAGGTTTTCTTTGCTTTTGATTCCGCGGAAATTTCCGATGAATCACGTGCCAATCTGGAAGAACAATCATTATATATGAAGCAAAATCCAGATATCTCCGTTGTGTTAGAGGGTCATTGTGACGAACGCGGTTCCACGGAATACAACCTGGCATTGGGCGCGTTACGTGCCGGCAACGCCGCACACGTTATGATTGCGGACGGCATTGAACCAGAAAGAATCAAAACCATTTCTTATGGCAAGGAACGCCCGCAATACTATGGCACCGGCGAAGAAGTATGGGCTTTGAACCGTAACTCTACAACCAAGATTGTTGAAGCCGAATAATACAAATAAATGCGCCGTTGGCGCATTTTTATTTTATGCGTACTTGACCATATAATCTTTTTTTACTACTATTTTTTGTATGGAAGATAATACTGCAATATCTTTTGCAAACGTTGGCGCGCGATATGATAACGCACGCGAAGTCCTGTCAGACGTGTCGTTTAATATCAGTGCTGGGGCGTTTTATTTCCTGTCCGGCGCATCGGGTGCGGGTAAAACAACTTTGCTTCGACTGATATATCAACTGCATAAGCCGTGTCGTGGCCAAATAAAATTGTTTGGCCGTGTTACAAATGATATGACACGCGACGAAATCGCACAACTGCGCCATAAAATGGCCATTGTATTTCAGGAATATTCACTGTTATCGCATATGTCGGTTTTTGACAACGTGGCGTTGCCGTTACGCGTACGTGGCCTGGCCGAAGCGAAAATAAAAAAACTGGTGTTAAAGGTTCTGGAATGGGTTGGTCTGGCAAAATATGCGGATGCAAATCCAAAAACATTATCTGGCGGCCAGCAACAGCGTGTATCTGTCGCACGTGCAATTATTATACAGCCGGCAATTTTACTGGCCGACGAACCGACGGGTAATCTGGATGATGAAAACGCGTCGCGTCTGATGGAACTGTTCGTCCAGATGAATAAAACGTTCGGCACAACGATAATTCTGGCAACGCACAGTACCAAACTGATGGAAACGTATAAATTTCCGGTAATACACGTTGAAAATCATCGTGTGAACTTTGTCACATCACCGGGCGATAACAAAACGACGACGCCCCACCCCACTACTCAAAAGGTATGGCGCGGTCCCAAACCACAAAACTATTTTACTGAACTGTCAAAACAATTTGATGATATCGGAAATGCATAAATGACAAAAAAACCGATTGTTTTTTCATTAGTACGCGACCAGTCAATATTTATGACGGCGATTATGTCACTGCTGACATTTTTAGCAGTACTGGCGTTTGGTATCGCATTGGCAATCGGAACCGGCGTCATACGTTGGAATACCCAGTGGGATTTAACCGCGACAATCCAGGTTATGGATTCCAAAAATGCGGACGCAGTCAAAAAGATTCTGGACGATAACGCTGACAAAACCGCCACGGTTACGGAAATAACAACCGACCAGATGCGTGATTTGTTACGCCCGTGGATGTCGGGCGGCGGTGGCGCATTGGAAAACTATCTGCCCAAAATGTACGAGGTTCGGTTCAACACCGCGTCTGATTTAGATACCGTTGCCGGGCAAATCGGCAATCGTGCACGTTTTCTGACACACGCCCAGGCGTTGGAAAATTCCGCATCTGCGGGGTGGAAAATGATTTTAATTTCATCGTTTGTATTATTGCTGACCCTGGGTGCGATTGGTGTGTGTATATCATATATCGCACGTAATACGGCAATGCTGCATCGTCGTGAATTGGAAATATTAAATCAAATCGGCGCCACGGACGCATATGTCGTGCGCCAGATGCAGATTATTATCACAAAAATTTGCGTAATGGCGGGTGCAGCCGGGTTTATCGTTGCGATTCCTGTTTTGTTACTGATTCTGGGCGCGGCGCACAGTGCGCGTGTCGGTCTGATGGCGATGCTGAATATATCTGGTGGTGGCTGGTTTGCACTGTTCTTGTTACCGGTGGCGATAATTATATTTGCTATATGGATTACACGACGCACGACAATAAGTATTTTGAAGAATAATTGATGAAACTTTTAACCCCCTCTTTATTGATAATAACATTTTTTGTTGTCGGCGGAATGGTTTTCAAATCAACAGCGCCACGTACGTGTGCGACCATACTGCCCGACGATACAATATTTGTTCTGACCGGCGATATGCGCCGCATACCGTTTGCTATGCGCCAACTGCGCAAATACCCGGACGCGGATTTATACATAATCGGTGCCGGGGCAAATGGATCGTTTGAAATGGCGCGCCGCGTTACAATAGAATCAGATTCAAAATCAACGTATCAAAATGCCCTGGCAATACGCGATATTGCATTGCGTACTGGCCTGGACAGAATTGTTATCATCACGACCGAAGACCATATGAACCGTGCAAAATACCTGATATCGCACGAATTGCCGGATGCAGAAATAGTTATGTGCCCTGTTCCACTGACAGATATGCCCGTTACAAAAAGACTTGAACGATGGGCCATTGAGTATATAAAATACATCGCAACTCTATTTGGCATCAAAGAAGGTTAAAGGGGAAACAATATGTTTAGAACTGTAATATTCAAAATTTTATTGGGTTTATATTTTGTGCTGTGGTCACCGATATTGCTGATCGGTCTGATATCAAAGCCGGTAAATAGATTTTTCGTTCTGACGTGCGCATCAGGCGTACTGGTATTGGCACGACTGGTTGCGGGAATAAAATACGTGATACACTATCCCCCAGTCGAAGAAAACGGCGTCCCCGTCGCGCCGAACGGCAATATCCGATTGGACGGCAAATCAATCATTGCCGCCAAGCATATGTCGATTTTAGAAATAGCCGTTTTATCAACCCACGTACCAAATTCATTTTTTATCATAAAGCGCGAGCTGCTGTGGATTCCGATTTACGGATGGGCATTTTGGCGTATGGGGCTGCAGCCGGTGAACCGTGCACGCGGTGCAACAAATATGAAAAAATTGACACACGCGGTCGCAAAAAAGATTATGGACGGCCAAAACCTGATAATATTCCCCGA
>OMAO01000924.1_pt1 | contig 13052 bp, 10 predicted proteins | sample 1644641 | NCBI WGS metagenome assembly OMAO01 (sample SAMEA103958120, study PRJEB25191) | human gut metagenome | biome: human-associated habitat [ENVO:00009003]; feature: intestine environment [ENVO:2100002]; material: feces | place: Germany | collected 2013/2015
CTTCTTTTGTCTGCGTCGAACAGACAGAGCTTGCTTATGATCTCCACAGCCTGTTTCTTTTTCTGACCTCCGATGTCAACAGAGCCGCCCTCCGATATGTATTTGAGCTCCATAAGGCAGCCCACAAATGCATCATTCTTCGGCTTTCTCTTGCCATATCTCGCTGTCCACAATCTCTGACGGAAAACAGTAGACGAACCGGCGCTGTCACCGTCCATATCCGTGCTGTTATTTTCCAGCAATTCAAGTCTCTTATCTGCATCCGTTTCTTTGTAAAATTCTTCTATCCAGCTATTTTCCATATGTATCCTTCCCGAATATATAATTGGATCTGTATCTCTACATCAATTCTTGATAATTTTTCCAGACAGATCTTCTCCAATTATATATGCTTTTAATTCACGATTGTTTACTCATGTATCAGTTTGTAACTTTAGTCAGCTATTTTAGTTCATTATTTCAGGCTCTTATTTTAACGCTCCTGTACTTATCTGAGCAGGAAATCATCCACGCTGTCAACATCGACCTTCCAGTAAGGCGACACGTAATATTTGCCCTCGTCAAGATTATGACCATCAAGGCTGTTTCCCTTGAAGAGATCAACTGCCAACCGCGCTATCTCTCCTGCCTGGGCCTCTTTGTCATTATAAACTGTTCCTTGCATGTTTCCCTGCTTTATCGCCTGAAGAGCATCGTCAAGTCCGTCTATTCCAAAGATCACAGGCCATCTGTCGCGGCTTATATTTGAGTTATTGTACGCCTCAACTGCGCCCAGTGCCATCTCATCATTGTTGGATATGACAAGCTCTATCTGACTGCCATATTGACTTATAAGCTGTGTCATTCTGTTCTCCGCCTGACCTCTGTTCCAGTCGGCAAACTGATAACTGAGCTTCTCAAGCTCCACTCCACCTTCCATGATGGTCTTCACCGAGCAGTCAGTTCTGCTTATGGCATCCTGATGTCCGGCCTCGCCTTCCAGAAGAACATACTGTATCTTGCCATCACCGTTGCGATCCACTTTGCTGTGCTTCTTTATATAATTTGCCGCAATCTCACCCTGCATATCACCAGATTCTTTTGCGTCACAGCCAACATAGTAGAGCTTTTCCCACTGCATCAGGTCATCACGCACCGGCTCTCTGTTGAAAAAGATCACTGGTATATCACTCTGCCTTGCAGACTTGATGATATTTGCCGGTGCGGTTCTGTCTACAAGATTCACACACAGCACATCGCAGCCTGCATCTATCATCTCATCAACTATCTCGTCCTGCTCACGCTGATCATTATCACCGCTTCTCACCGATACTATCACATTCATATTTGTGGTCTCCATAGTCTTAAGATTGGATTTCACCTTTTCGACCATGGCATTTATGAATGGATCATCTGCTGTATAAGTGACCACCCCGACTCTCATGGTTTTGTTTGATTTTTTATTGCTGTTGCCGCAGCCCATAAACGAGACTATCATCGCAGCCGCCAGCAAAAGCACATATATTTTTCTTAGTTTCTGTCTACTCATATGAATATAAAAACCTCTCTACATCTTCGGAGAACAAATCGTCACTGTATATTATCTTTATGCCCTCCTCCCGACTCTTCATCGTATACAACCTGCTGTTCAGACCTTTTACTACCTCTGTCACACTGGCATAGCCAACACCGTAGCCATCCGGAATAACAAGGCACTTTATCTTGCCCGCATCAAGCAGCGCCACAGATTTTACGCTGGTCCCCATTCCATATATCTGGGCGCCATTGTACATACCGTTATCCGCATTCTCTCCTATCTCATCGATCGCATATGTGTCCATCACAACCATGTAGTCCACCTTTCCCAGAATATCCACAATGCCACATATGTCCTGATTGCCACATCGGCTGTACACCCAGCTCACCTCGCATCCGGTTCCTTCTATCGCATCCATAAGTCCTGCTTTTCCGCTCACACTTCCCTCTGTCTGGGAATATCCGGTTATAATGCCTATGCTTTTGCCACGGAGTCCGTCCGCATCATTTGCCCTGATCTGTTCTCCAAGGGTATATCCTATCTTGTAGTTATCAGGTTTTATCGTAACAAATCCCGAGGCGCCATCTTCACTGTATGCATCCTGGGTTATAAGTACAAATGGCACATCGCCAAGCTGTCCCAGCATATCCGATGTATCCTCGCCCGGTGCAGGACAAATTATGAATGCATCTACATCATTTTCAAGCTGTTCATCTATTAGCTCCTTCTCATCCTGGGCTGACTCGATATCATCGGTGTTGCATATGATAAGATGGACATCATTGACATCTGCTGATTGTTTTAGTCCATTTATAAGTCCATCCCACCTCTTATCACCGGAATTTGAAAGTATGACCGCTACTCTTTTCTGAGGTACATTTTCCCGGAATATCTGATGTATAAAGAATCCGGCTATAACCACCAGAAACAGCTCCGCGATCAGAAAGGTTATCTTACTCTTCTTCATCTGTCACCATCCCCCTTCCAAAATCCTGCCTCTCAAGTCTCTCTCTGTTCTCCTCCGTATAAGGAATGGCTGGAATGTGAATGACAACCTTTGTTCCCTCGTCCGGCTCACTGTACACCTTTAATCCATATTCACTGCCAAACATCAGCTTTATCCTGGAGTGAACATTGATAACACCCACTCCGGAGCCATGCTTTGGCACCTTATTGTTGTCCACAAGGATGTTCCGGGCAACCTCCTCCGTCATACCCATGCCATTATCCTCAACTGAAATGTATATGTCGTCGCCCTTCTTCTCACCGCGGACAGTTATCTTGCCGCCATCGTCCTCATCCATGTTGCCCACACCGTAGTATATTGCATTTTCCAGGATTGGCTGCACGATAAGCTTAACTGTACAATAGTCATTTATCTCTTCGTCTATGATAAATTCTGTAGCAAATCTTTCTTTATATCTTACCTTCTGTATGTTCATGTAACTCGTGCTGTGCTGGATCTCATCCGCTATCCTTATGACGGTTCTGCCCTTTGACAGACTTATTCTGAGCAGCTTTGCAAGCTCAGATATCATAAATACTGCATCTGTATTTCTGTTCGCCTCCACCATCCATGTTATAGACTCCAGTGTATTATACAGAAAATGCGGATTGATCTGGCTCTGGAGAGCATCCATTTCACTCTTTCTCCGCTCATTCTGCTGTCTGATTATTTCCTGCATCAGAACCTCTATCTGCTCATAGGATTTCTTGACCGAATATCCCAGATGTCTTATCTCGGAGGATCCTCCAATATATATATCCGTGGTTCCACCTGTCTCATATGACTTTACTGATTCATTCAGCTTAAGTATAGGCTTTGAGATTTTCTTTGTTATGATCCTGTTCACCCACAAGAGCATCATAAGCAATATCACAACCGTAGTTATAATGTAATATCTGTACTGATTGATGCTGGCAGTCTGAACACTTTCCGGGACAACTCCTATGATCTTCCATCCAGTGTAGGCTATACTGCTGACAACAACATTTTCTTTGCCACCCGTCATCTTGATCTCATATGTACCGTCATCGTATACCGCTGCCTCTGTACTTTCCTCTGTGAAAAAGCCTCTGTCTATCTCTGCTCTTCGCGGATGGTATATGATATCTCCGTCACGGTTGCACAGATAATAATAAGTCTCACTTGAAGAATCATTGATCCTTGAAAGAGCCTCCTCGATCACGGAATACTTCATATCTATCAGAAGCACGCCGTTTACCGGCTTATCTCCATCATTGATATCAACAGAACGGCTGAGGGATATGACCCAATAATACCTGTTGGCGCCATCTTGAAACAGATCTTGTATATGAGGTGTAGAAAAGTGCATATTCTCTATATCTTCAGATGCATTCTTGTACCATTCCTGTTCCTCCACATTAACCTTATCCTTCTGCACCGCAACCGGCTCCGCAGCAACAAGCTTCCCGGAATTGTCGTACAACGCCATACTCTGCACTTTGTCAACATTCACCTCATATAAAAGGCTGAACTGTCTGCTGAACTCCTGACTGGAGATGTCATATTCCTGGATAATGTTATAATTCACTCCATTAGATATCTGTCTGATGCCTGCCAGGTCTGTATCCACTTTATCCACAGTACTCTCTATCATGCTTTCTGCATTCGAGACGGCAGTCTGCTTTATCGCAAGCTTGAATCTATTGTAAATAAGGAACCCCATAACAACAGTTGTGGTTATCGTCAGTCCTGTGAGCACCGCCATGATTATTGACTGTATGTCAAATCCTATAAATCTGCCATGATGAAACCAGCCTCGCAGCCTCGTGCGCAGAGAATATTTATTTTTCTGCTTTTTGCCCTGAGCACCCTTCTTTTTCTCTCTGATCTTCAAAACAATTCTACTCCCATTATTTTTTCTCTGCTCTACTTATTCCCCGTATGTTCAGTTCTGTACTTTGATGGCGACATTCCAAATCTCTTCTTGAACACGTAGCTGAAGTAATTTGCATCCTGATATCCCACCTGCTCTGCTATCTTATAGCTTTTCTCATTTGTCTCAAGTATGAGATTGGCTGCGTGATCCATCCTGTAATCCGTCAGATACGAGATAAATGACTTGCCTGTCTCCTTCTTGAACACCGATGAAAAATACGAATTGGACACACCAAGCTCTGAGCACACCGTATCCAGCGACAGATCGGGCTCCATATACCTGCCAACTATCATATTCTGGGCATCCGTTACCATTCTTCTGGATGTGTTATTTCTGGCATTTTTCAATTCCTCGCTGATCGCCATAGATGTGTCTATGAGCCATGCTGTGAGTGTGACTTCATCCATCTCCGGAACCTTCTCATATGGGTTACTGATTCCACCTGAAAAATTGTCAAAATCTATAAAATTATTTGCGCAGAATCTGTAGAATGTTCCTACCATCTCCATGAGCGTCAGCTTGTACCTGTTCATGGTCTGTGCAGATCTGTGCAGCTTCTCTATCTCATCATGTACTGCGCCCTCAATGGCATCTCTTTTGCCAAGATATATTGACTTGATAAGCTCATGCATATTTGCATCTTCATACTGTACTGCTGCCTTCTGCTCCTTCGGTGCGATCTCAGCAATATTTATAGCCCTCTGGGTTCCGTATAAAACCCTGTATGATACAGCTTCCCTGGCACCCTCATACGAATTGTTGATATTCAGAAGACTGTCGCACACTCTGCCAATACCGGCAGTCACCACGGCGCCCATGACTCGGTAAGCCCATCTGCAGAATCTGTCACAGGCATCCGTCAGCTCTGACATGGCATCCTCCGAGGCTATCTCGATGATTAGCACTGTGTTGCCCAAGTATGTAAACACCTGGCATGTCCATGTATCAGCAATTCTGTCCTTGATCTGCTGTTCCACCGACATTGACAACAGAAGTGGGTTCATTCCATCTGGAACGTGATGCTCCGATGTATGAAAAACCGCGCAGCAATAAAGCGGTCCCTTCATATCGATCTGGTATGCTGCAAGGAATTTCTCATAATCCGACTCGCTCACTCTGCCCTCTATCAGGGATACAAACAGATTTGTCTGAAGAACAGGCAGAGATGCATTGAAATAATTTGCAAGCTTTTCCACATTCAGCTTTTCCTCCCTCTCCTTGTCCAGAGAGTTCTTGACCCTCTTCAGGCAGTCTGAAAGTTCTAAGGCATTTATAGGCTTAAGCATGTACTCCTCTATCTCAAGGTGCACTGCCTCCTTGGCATACTCAAACTCATCAAATCCTGTAAATATGATGATGTGTATATTCTGATAATCATTGTTAAGTCTCCTGGACAGTTCGAGGCCGTCCATGTATGGCATCTTGATGTCCGTTATGACCACATCCGGCTGCAGCTTCTCCACCAGTTCAAGAGCCTTAACACCGTTGTTGGCACTGCCCACAACATCAAATCCGAGCATATCCCAGTGGATCTTTCTCTCTATAACATCTATAACCTCTTCCTCGTCATCGACAAGGATAACCTTGTATTTATCCATAGTAAGAATCCTTTCTATCATCAAATACCACCCGGTTCACCGGTCTTTTCCAGCAGTGTAATTATATCAAATACCGCAAAGAATATCTGTACTTTTATTATTTTTTCATTATTTCTTCATCTATACCGTTAGGGAAATTTCTCACCTGCCCGTGACTCGAAACCTTGCCTGTTTCCAGCTGAGGATCCAGCTTGTTTACGGCTGAACATCTTGCCCTCCCGTAATCTGGAATATTTTCCCTATCTCCAGCAAAATAGCTGCTGTAGGATAAAATTGTAACTCCCCCCACATATAGCCCTTACAGGAAAATAGAGCGAAGGAAGCGGAACACTCGCCCAAGATTTTACAATATATAAATATCTCCTCAGGCCAGCCTTCTGTGCATGCGGGTCCCTCCTTATGAAAAAAGCCGCTCAATCCATCATGTAGACGATCCGAGCGGCTTTTTATATAAAGGTTTTGTGAGAGTTAAATTTGTTGTTCCTTACTTCTTCTGTACATACTTGAGACAGTCAAGAGTTACAGCGGCAAGGATGATGATACCTTCGAATATGAACTGAAGGTTTGTATCAATACCAAGAATGGTAAGTGAGTAGGTAAGTGATGTGAAGATAAGAACACCAGTTACAACACCGGAGATCTTACCGATACCACCTGTGAATGAAACACCACCAACAACGCAGGCTGCTATGGCGTCCATATCCCAGCCCTGTCCATAAGCTGCACTACCTGAACCAACCATTCTGTTACACTCAAGCCATGATCCGAATCCGTAAAGGATACCGGCAAGGATGAATGCGCCAAGTGTTACCTTGAAAACTGATATACCTGAAACTGCTGCTGCCTCTGGGTTTCCACCTACAGCGTACAGATTCTTACCAAATGTAGTCTTGTTCCAGATGAACCATACTACTACGATTGCAACTACTGCCCAAATGATAATAGTTGGGAAGCTTCCTATTGTTGGGATGAACATATTTGGTATTGCTGAATCAATAGCACCAAATGAAACACCCTTTGTCGCATATGTTACAAGTCCGAAGATGATCAGCATGTTCGCCATTGTTGAAATGAACGGATGCATCTTGTACTTCGCCATGAAGAAACCTGCAATACTTGAAAATACTGTTGTGAGGATAATACATGCAACAAGTGCAAATAATGCTTTTCCTACAACCGGCATACTTGAGAAATCAAATATGTGTCCGAACACACCACCTGTATTTGCACCATTGTGCATGATAATGGTAGCTGTAACCATACCCATACCAACCATACGTCCAATCGAAAGATCGGTACCAGTCAGGAGGATAAGTCCCGCAACTCCGAGTGCCAGGAACATTCTAGGTGATGCCTGCTGAAGTATGTTCAGTATATTGGTAACTGTGAGGAGCTGTGTGTTCTTCACAATTGGAGTGATGATACAAAGTGCAATGAATATCAACACGATTACTATATATAGACCGTTCTTGTAAAGGAACTGTGTTGTGTTGAATGTGTACTTGTAATTCTCAAATTTCTGTGCTCTGCTCTGCATGAATGTGTACTTGGACATTCTAAGGAGATCTATCAGATGATACTTGTGTGAAAATGCATCATGCTTTCTGTCCTTAATCTCCTGAAGTCTTGACTCATGTGTCATCTGTGCATCAAAGAGCTTGTTCTTGTATACATATTTCTCGTCCTTGATCTCTTCCGGATCAGAGAGCTTTGCAAGTGTCTGCTCATGCTCTGTCTTGAGTGTTGCCTTTACTCTCTCATATGACTCATTTTCTGCTGTCTTCTCAGTCTCGCAGCTTGCCACTACCTTGCTGTAGTACTCGCTGTCATAATGCTCCTTAAGGTATCCCTCTGCGTCAGCGATAAGCTTTGCAACCTTATCCTTGTTGGCTGCCTCAACTGCCTTTGCCTTCTCCAGGGCTGCCTTATCCTTTGCGATTATGCTATCCTTTTCTTCCTTTGATAAATTCTTATCTTCCTTTGCGATAGCTATATGGTTCTTCAAACTACGAACCTTGTCAGATCCATCAACTCGAAGTTCATCGATCTGAGCCTGTATCTTTCCAACATATTCATCAATCGGCTTAAGGAGTTTTTCCTCTGCATCAGCCGAAAGGATCATATTTTTATCTGCCATATCCATGCTCCTCTCTATTACAAATATTTAGCACTAAGTCTTAACAATTCTTCCTGATTAGTCTCCTTGGTATTTACAATTCCGGCAAGGTGTCCATTTGACATAACACCTATACGGTTTGTGATACCCAGGATCTCCGGCATCTCAGAGGAGACAACTATGATAGTCTTGCCCTGCTTTGCCATGTTGATTATAAGTTCATATATTTCATACTTAGCTCCTACATCGATACCTCTTGTAGGATCATCCATCATGAATACATTTGGTGAACGCTCAAGCCATTTTCCGAAGATAACCTTCTGCTGGTTACCACCAGACAGGTTGGCGATCATATCGTCAGGTCCCATACACTTGGTGTGCATGACCTTGATCTCCTCAGCTGTGGCACGAACCATGCTGTCATGTGACAGTGCCACGCCGCTCTTGTAGTGGTTCATATTTGCAATGGTGGTATTGAAGGTGATATCTGCCTTGAGGAAGAGACCATTTGCCTTTCTCTCCTCAGTGATGAGGGCAAATCCGTGATCCATAGCATCCTTTGGACCAGTGAAGTTCATGATCTTGCCACCATACATTACATTTCCTGCTGCTCTTGTACGAATACCAAATATAGTTTCCAGGAGCTCTGTACGGCCTGCGCCAACCAGACCATAGAGGCCGAATATCTCGCCCTTCTTCACATCAAATGTGATGTTCTGGAGCTTCGGTGCATACTTTGTGGAGAGTCCCTGTACTGAGAGGATCGTCTCACCCGGCGTATTGTCGACCGGTGGGAATCTGTTATCAAGTGAACGACCAACCATGGCTGATATAAGCTCGTTCATGTTGGTGTCCTTGCTGTCCTTTGTCATGACCAGACTACCGTCTCGGAGAACTGATATCTGATCACAGATCTCAAATATCTCATCCATCTTATGTGAGATGTAGATCAGGGAAATTCCCTGCTCCTTGAGCTGTCTCATCATCTTGAAAAGCTTTGCAACCTCTGGTGCTGTCAGCGATGATGTAGGCTCATCAAGTACGATTACCTTGGAATTGTACGAAATAGCCTTTGCGATCTCACACATCTGTCTCTGGGAAACTGACATCCTCTTCATCGGCTGTGTAAGATTGACCGTTATACCCAGCTTTCTGAACAAGTCTGAAGCTTCCTTCTTCATACGGCCCTCGTCGATGACTCCAAGAGAGTTCTTTGGATAACGTCCAAGGAACAGGTTGTCAACAACGCTTCTCTCAAGACACTGATTTAATTCCTGATGAACCATCGCAACTCCATTCTCGAGTGCATCCTTAGGGCCAGAGAAATTTACTTCTTTTCCATCTAATATTATTGTTCCTTCGTCCTTCTGATAGGTTCCGAAGAGACACTTCATCATTGTCGATTTACCGGCACCATTCTCACCCATAAGTCCCATGATCGAACCAGGTTTAACATTCAAATTAATATGGTTAAGGACCTTGTTTCTGCCGAATGATTTGCTCATGCCTTGAATCGATAAGATGTATTTATTCTTATCTTCTGCCATATCTCTACTTCCTTTCATTGAACACCAGCCCATTAAAAGTCGCCTTCGGCGAGGGCTGATGCTACATATCAAGTTTTCATAGAAAACTTGATACATACTCTTAGTAAAAGAAGGGTATCAAATGTTTAGTCTGACACCCCTCTGAGTTAAATCATTTCCTATTGATCAATCATCCAGGTAACTTATATTACTTAGAGAGAATTGATGTGTATGATGCTGCATTGTCTGTCTTAACCATGTTGATTGCAAATGCATCGTACTCGCCTGGGTTACCAAGACGGTTTGTGATGTTAGACTCTGTCTGACCATCACCACCGATGTAATCTACATTCAGGTTAAGAAGGTCATCATAGTTCTGAAGAAGTGGCTGGTATGTTGAGCTCAGGAAGTTATCTGAAGCGTTGTAGATATCAAGCCATACCTTCTTGCTTGGGCTCTTGCTTGAGTCAAGCTGCTTTGAAACCTTGTCATAAACCTTTGTTGAATCTGTGAAATCCTGATAGTTATCTGCTGTTACTGCCACATTCAGCGCGTAGTATGATCTCTCGTCTGCGCTGTATCTGTAATCAACACCTTCCTCAAGCTGATTTCCAGCCTCATCAGCTGTACCGATACCAGTATCAACATCTACACCATCAAGTGCGTTACGAAGAACTCTGAGTGTTAAGTAAGCCTGAACATCTGCATGCTGTGAAATTGTTCCGCCGTAGCCCTCTGCGATTGCTGCAACTGCATCGCTGTTAGCGTCGTATCCAAATGTAGGAACCTTTGCGTCCTTTGCCCAAGCATTGAACATTGACATTCCCATACCATCGTTATTTGAAACAACTACATCGATCTGATCACCAAATGAAGCTGTCCATGTTCCTATTGCATTACCAGCTGTAGCTGCATCCCATGTAGCTCCTGCTGAGTTCTTCATCTCCTGTGATGCAAGCTCTCTGATCGTATATGTCTTGCCATCAACATCAAGCTTAGCATCCTGTACTACTGTTGCCTTACCATCTACGTTTGTTCCGGCTGGTGTTGAATCAACTGCTCCGCTTGCATCAACGCCTGTGCCAAGTGCTGAACGAACACCTCTTGTACGTGCGATTGAATCATTGTGTCCGATATCACCGATTGCAAGTACATATCCGATGACTCCATCGCCGTTACGATCGATCGTTGCTGCGTTTGCCTTGATGTAATCAAGAACCATCTGACCCTGGAGCTCAGCACCCTGATTAGCATCAAATCCTACATAATATGTGTCCTTGTTGTAGTTAAGGGCATCTTTGTCAAGCTCTCCTGTTGAGCTATTAGATGGCTGACGGTTGAACCAGCAAAGTGGCTTGTCCTTGTTGGCTACTCCACTGCTTGAGCTTCCGCCACTTGAGCTTCCGCCTGATCCACATCCTACCATTGATAAAGCAAGTGTTGCAGCTGCTGCTACAGCTAAAATTCTTCTTTTTCTCATATTACATTCCCTCCTGTTCTTTGAACATCAGCCCATTTGTAATTGCCTTCGGCAAGGGCTGATGCTGCATGTTAAGTTTTCTGAAACTTAACACATTCTTTGGCTTTGTGTGTTTTATTTTTTCGTCTTGCCTCATTGACTGTATTCATTATAATTTGACAGGAGTTTTGAAAGAATAGAATATTTTTGGATTAATTAGCAAAATTTTGCGATTTATCAAAATTTTTATAGATATTTTTACTAATAGCGGTTAGTTAATAGTTATATGTCAGGTGTATTTTTTGCTTAACACGGGTAAAATTGCATATTGAGTTGAGCAATTTTGACTTATTCTACATTTTTAGAATGGCGTTGGGGGCAGCTTCTGTAACGAAAAGAGCGGGTATCCAGCTCACACCCGCTCTTTTCCAATTAGACAATATAACAATTTACATGTTCACATTCATATAGCTTCCACAATAAGGACATTTGCTGGAATATCCAGTCGCTGCACGGAAACTCGAACCACAATTCGGGCATCTGACCGCCACAAGTCTCAGCTTATCCGGTGCCACCGGCTTGTTGTCCATGAGCTCTTCCTCACCTGGAAGTCTCTCATCCCTTACTGAATCCGGATCATAGCCGTATTTGCCATTGTACTCAAATATATCTATCGTCAGACCTATTGGGTACATGCCGGCCCCCCTTGTAAATCCCGTTGGTATTATAGCCTCCCGCTCAACATGGTAGCTGTCAAAGTAATGCACGATCGTGTCCATCATATATGTATTGTTCACCTTAACAGAAGTATTCTCTGTGTATCCATATATCTTTGCAGGATACTTCGCTCCTTTTTTTACTATCATCTTCTTGTTGTGGACCAATATCGCCACCACTATATCCATTCCCCCACCGATCAGTAAGAAACTTCCCGGAAGGCTCAGCATGGCCAGGGGGAATTTTCCCGGCTCCGCTACAATCGCAAATATAATTCCCACGAAAACACCGACAGCAAGGAATATACTGCCAACCAAAACCACTATCTTATGAGCCGCATTCATACTATTTCTTCCTTTCTCAAATATCTGCAAAAACCACCGATTCTCTGCTCATACCATGTCTACATCACCATCTGCCAGATTATGTACAATACAAGCAAGTGCCCCGGATAAAAAGCATAACAGAAGTATTTAAACCACTTCTTATGATATCCCAGTTTTCCATTGTATAGCCATATCACCGGCAATGCGATGAGCGCAAACGCCTGCTGCGGGAACTCAAAGCTATGTCCCGCTATACTAAACGTATAACAATATCCGCTAAGCAGCTGTGCATTGATGTAATACATACACACGAGCTGTGCTATCAATTTCCATGGTTCCTTGCCCCGGAACAGATAGAACATTATAACCATGACAACTCCCGCTCCATAGAAATCAACCATGGTGATCGTTCCTATCACATATCCCACAAGAGTCACAACAATCGCAACCGGGATCCACAGCCATACCTTGCCTGTTTTTCTTACCTTGTCTATCAATGCTATCAGAAGTAATCCTATGAGAAATGTCCAAAGTACATTCTGATGAAACAGATACAAGACGCTGTCTCCGGACACAAGATCAAACGGAACTTCAGATATCACCGCAAATATCAGCATTCTGCACAGATATCTACGGAAATTACTGGTGTGATAAAACCCCTCAACTATCATGAAGGCAAATATCGGAAATGCTATTCTTCCTATGCATGTAAGTATATCCAAATATGGAAACAATGTTGCCCACATATGATCACTGAGCATACATGTCATCGCAATGATATGCAGCATACAGGAGCTGAATACTCCTGCTTTTATATTCCAGGACTGTTTCCCCGGATCAATCATTTTACCATTCTGTATATCCGTCATATTGGTTCCTCCTTTTTATATG
>OMAO01000946.1_pt1 | contig 12692 bp, 14 predicted proteins | sample 1644641 | NCBI WGS metagenome assembly OMAO01 (sample SAMEA103958120, study PRJEB25191) | human gut metagenome | biome: human-associated habitat [ENVO:00009003]; feature: intestine environment [ENVO:2100002]; material: feces | place: Germany | collected 2013/2015
CGACCGGGCAGATCGTGCAGCAGCACCGGAACATTGCGGGAGCGGCAAAGCTGCGCAACTTCGTCCGAGCGTGTCACCACGATGCGGGCCGAAAGTTTTGGAGTATCGGTCGCCGCAAATGCGCGGCAAAGCATCGGTTCCCCGCAGAAATCTGCCAGCAACTTGTTGGAACCAAAACGGCGGCTTACCCCGGACGCCATGATGACACAGCCCACCGGAAGAAGTTCTTTCATATAGTACCACTCTTTCTGAAACGAATTGACAATAGTATTATATCGAAATCTGTGTTAAAATAAAAGAACAGAGAAAAAAAGAGAGAGGAACCTGCAGCTATGATGACGATCCGAGAATATAAGCGGGCCGAAACTCTGGGAGAAGCGTGGCAGCTGAACCAGAAAAAGGCCAACCGTGTGCTGGGCGGCATGATCTGGCTCAAAATGGAGAACATCAATGTCGGCACAGCCATCGACCTGTCCGGTCTGGGACTGGACACCATAGAGGAGACCGAGGACAATTTTTCCATCGGTGCTATGGTCACACTGCGGCAGCTGGAAGAGCATCCCGGCCTTGCCGCCTATACCCGCGGCGCAGTAAAAGAAGCGCTGCGGCATATTGTGGGCGTGCAGCTGCGAAATCTGGCCACTGTGGGCGGCAGCATCTACAGCCGCTTCGGCTTTTCGGATGTGCTGACCATGTTCCTAGCCATGGACTGTGATGTAGAGCTGTACAAAGGCGGTATCCTGCCGCTGCATGAATATGCCCAGCGCCCCTATGACCGGGATGTTCTGGTGCGGCTGATCGTAAAAAAAACACCGATGCAGCTCTATTACCAGTCGGTGCGCAACAGTCAGACCGATATTCCGGTGCTGACCTGCGCCGCTGCCCGGTTGGAGACCGGAGATTACCGCATCGCCATTGGTGCGCGTCCGCTGCGCGCCGTGCGGTTCGAGCTCCCGGCAGAGCCTGCCCTTGCGGCAGAACAGCTTGCCGCACAGTTTGCGGAAAGCGTAAAGGCGCAGATCGTTACCGGCTCCAATATGCGCGGCAGCGCTGAGTACCGCAGGCATCTGGCGGGCGTGCTGACAAAGCGCGCGGTGCTGGAACTGGAACAGCGTAAAATGCAGGAGGAAAAGTAAATGCAGATCACACTTACATTGAACGGTGTCCGGGTATCCGAGGAGATCGCCCCGGATATGCTTTTGATCGATTTTGTCCGCGCACACGGCTGCAAGAGCGTTAAGCGCGGCTGCGAGACCTCCAACTGCGGTCTGTGCACCGTGTTTATGGACGATAAGCCTGTGCTGTCCTGCTCCGTGCTGGCAGCCCGTGCCGATGGGCATAAAATCACCACGTTGGAGGGCTTGCAGCAGGAGGCCGCCGAGTTTGGTGCCTTTATCGCAGATCAGGGCGCAGAGCAGTGCGGCTTCTGCAACCCGGGCTTTATCATGAACGCGCTGGCTCTGTTCCGGGAGCAGCCGTACCCCACTGAAGAGCAGGTGAAGGAATACCTTGCCGGAAACCTGTGCCGCTGCTCCGGCTACGAAGGCCAGCTGCGCGGCATCATGAACTTTCTGGCATGGAAAAAGCAGAAGGAGGGCGCACAGTGAAAACCGTCAACAAACCGTTCCGCAAAAAAGACGCGATGCAGCTGGTCACCGGCCAGCCTGTTTATATGGATGATATCATCCCGCAGGACTGCCTGATCGTCAAGCTGCTGCGCTCGCCCCATGCAAACGCCATCGTCCGCAGCATCAACACCGCTGTTGCCAAAAAGGTGCCCGGCATCGAAGCCATCTTCACTTGGGAGGATGTGCCGCAGGATGCCCGCCGCTACACACAGGCCGGCCAGACCTACCCGGAGGCCAGCCCCTACGACCGTCTGCTTATTGACCGCCACGTCCGCTTTGTGGGAGATGTGGTGGCTATCGTAGCCGGTAAAGATGAAAAGTGCGTAGATAAGGCGCTCAAGCTTATCAAAGTAGACTACGAGGTGCTGGAAGCTGTTCTGGATTTCCACACCGCAAAGGACAACCCCATCCTTGTGCACCCGGAGGACAACTGGGAAAGCCTTGCCCCCGTGGGTGCCGACAACAAGCGCAACCTCTGCGCCCACGATGCGTGCGGCAGCGGCGATATTGACGCTGTGTTGGCCGGATGTGATGTGGTCATCGACCATGTGTACCACACCAAGGCCTGCCAGCAGGCCATGATGGAGACCTTCCGCACCTATTGCTCCATTGATACTTACGGGCGGTTGAATGTGCTCAGTTCTACCCAGATCGTTTTCCACGCCCGCCGCAACATTGCCAATGCACTGCACATTCCCAAATCCATGGTGCGTGTCTCCAAGCCCCGCATCGGCGGCGGTTTTGGCGCAAAGCAGACCGCCGTCAGCGAGGTGTACCCGGCCTTTGTGACGTGGATGACCAAAAAGCCTTCCAAGCTCATCTTCAGCCGGGTGGAAAGCCAGACGGCCTCTTCGCCGCGCCACGAGATGGAGATGCACGTCCGTCTGGGCGCTACCAGAGACGGCATCGTGAAGGGCATCGACCTGTACACTCTGTCCAACACCGGCGCTTACGGCGAGCATGGCCCCACTACTGTGGGTCTGTCTGGTCACAAATCCATCCCGCTGTACGGCAAGGCCGAGGCCTTCCGCTTTGTCAGCGATGTGGTATATACTAACCATATGTCTGCCGGTGCATACCGCGGCTATGGCGCTACACAGGGTCTGTTTGCGGTGGAATCTGCGGTCAACGAGCTGGCACACAAGCTGAACATGGACCCCATTGCACTGCGCCTGAAGAACACCGTGCAGGAGGGCGATGTGATGCCCGCCTACTACGGGCAGGTCAACACCAGCTGCGCGCTGGACCGCTGCCTTGTCAAGGTGCGGGATATGATCGACTGGGAGCACAAGTATCCTGCCCGGGATATGGGCAACGGTAAGATCCGTGCCGTGGGCATGGGTATGGCCATGCAGGGCTCCGGTATCTCCGGCATGGACGTGGGCAGCGCTACCCTCAAGCTGAATGATGACGGCTTCTATACCCTGATGATCGGCGCTGCCGATATGGGCACCGGCTGCGACACCACGCTGGCGCAGATCGCTGCCGAGGTTCTGGACTGCCCGCTGGATAATGTTACCGTCTTTGGTGCGGATACGGATTCCTCTCCCTATGATTCCGGCTCCTATGCTTCCAGCACCACCTATGTCACCGGCAAGGCCACTGAGAAGTGCGCCATGAAGCTGCGGGAACAGATCTGCAAGCTGGGCGCAGAGCTGCTGGAATGCCCGGCGGATGCTGTGGAATTTGACGGCAAGGTCGTGTTTGAAAGCGCCGACCCCACCCGCCAAAAGACTCTGTCCGATATCGCCTTTGCTTCCCAGTTCGGCCATAAGATCCCGCTGGAATTTACCGAGACCCACACCTCGCCCTTGTCTCCGCCGCCGTATATGGTGGGCGCCGCCGAGGTAGAAGTGGATACCGAGACCGGCGAAGTGAAGGTGCTGGAATTTGACGCCTGCGTGGACTGCGGAACTCCCATCAACCCCAACCTGACCCGGGTGCAGGCCGAAGGCGGCATTCTGCAGGGTATTGGTATGACCCTGACTGAGAACATCACCTACGACAGAAACGGCTACCCGGAGGAGAACTCTCTGTTCCAGTACAAGATCCCTGCCCGCAACGATATCGGCCGCATCCATGTGGAGTTTGAGAACAGCTACGAGCCCAACGGCCCCTTTGGTGCAAAGTCCATCGGCGAAGTGGTCATCAATACGCCGCTGCCCGCCATCTCGGACGCCATTTACAACGCCATCGGCACCCGCTTCTACGAGCTGCCCATCACCCCGGAGCAGATCGCTATGGCAGTTGCAGCCAAGCAGTAAAGGCTGATGCTGAACGAAAAAGAGCTTCCGTTTCTGGCAGAGAAAGGGCATATCGTTTCTCTGGTAGGCGGCGGGGGCAAAACCACCCTGCTGTATGCCATGGCAGACCACTGTGCCCGCAAGGGCTGGCGGGTGGTTGTGATGACGACCACCCACATCCGGCAATCGGCAGCCTACTATGCACCGGATGACGCAGCGCTTACAACTCTGTGGCAAGCGGGTCACTACGCAGTGATCGGCACTCCGGCAGAAAACGGGAAGCTGACTTTGCCGCCGCAGCAGCTTTTGCGCCGGATGGCGCAGGCAGATGCGGTATTTATAGAAGCAGACGGTGCAAAGCACCACCCCTGCAAGGTTCCGGCGGCGCACGAGCCTGTGCTGCTGCCCCAAAGCGATATCGTTTTGGCGGTAGCAGGGCTTTCGGCGCTGGGCAAGCCCTTGCGGGAGGTCTGCTTCCGCTATGAAACCATCCGTCCGCAGTTTTTAGCGGCTGCGCCGGATGCGCCCCTTACGCCGGCCATGTTGGCGCAGCTGCTTGCAAGCACGCAGGGTGGCCGCAAGGCGGTGGGTGACCGGGAGTTTTACGCTGTGCTCAATCAGGTTGATACGCCGGAACTGCAGCAGCAGGGCATACAAATACAACAGCTTTTGCGTCAGCAGGGCATACAGTGCGTGCTGACGCATTTCAAAGAGGAAGAACGTGCATGAGCAAGGAAGATAAGATCGTATTCTGTACCGGGGGTGGCTGCACCGCAAAGCTGGGTGCCGGGGTGCTGAGCCGTATTCTGGAAAAGCTGCCCCGGGGCGAAAAAGACCCGGATCTTCTGGTCGGCTATGACAGCCGGGATGATGCCGCAGTCTACCGCATTACGGACAACATTGCACTGGTGCAGACTGTGGATTTTTTTCCACCGATGGTGGACGACCCCTACACCTTTGGGCAGATCGCTGCCACAAATGCCCTGAGCGATGTCTACGCCATGGGCGGCGAGGTAAAAACTGCACTGAATCTGGTCTGTTTCCCGGAGGATATGGACTTGAACGTACTGGGCGAGATTTTGCGCGGCGGCGTTGAAAAGGTGGCAGAAGCCGGCGGCAGCCTTGCAGGCGGGCATTCCATCGCGGACAGCGGGGTAAAATACGGCCTTTCAGTGACCGGCCTTGTAGACCCGCACCAGATGTACACCAACGACACCGGTATGCCCGGCGACAAGCTGGTATTGACCAAGGCTTTAGGCGTGGGTCTGCTCTGCACGGCAAACCGCGTAGGTGAGGCCGCCCCGGAGGAGATGGAAGCAGCTATCCGCTCCATGACCACCTTAAACAAAACGGCGGCAGAACTCAGCCGCAAGTATCACGTCCATGCTGCTACGGATGTGACCGGCTTCAGCTTTCTCGGCCATCTGCACGAGATGATGGGCGGCAAACTTTCCTGCATCATCCACGCAAATGCCGTGCCGGTGCTGCCGGGCGCAGAAAAAGCAGCGGATGCATTTTTGTACACCGCCGCCGGGCAGCGCAACCGCAACCATACCGGGCCGTTCGTCCGGTTTGAAAACGTAAGCTTCGCCATGGAGGAGGTCTTGTTCGACCCGCAGACCTCCGGCGGGCTGCTGCTGGCGGTAGACCCGGCGGATGCAGCGGCACTGGAACAGGCGTTGCGCGCCGCAGGGCTGCCCGCAAGCATCGTGGGAGAAATCCTGCCGAAGCAGGAAATCGAGATCACTGTAACAGACAAATGAGAGGAGTAATCAACATGGCTGAATTTATCAAAGTGGATGCACTGGGCGATGCCTGCCCGCTGCCTGTCGTCAAGGCAAAAAAGGCAATTTCCGAGCTGCAGGGCGCGGGACAGGTGGAGGTACTGGTGGACAACGAGATCGCCGTACAGAACCTGACCAAGATGGCACAGCAGAAGGGCTATCAGTATAGTGCTGAAAAGCTGGAAGAGCGCAAATACCGTGTGCTGTTCACGCTGGGAGAAGCGGCAGACGCCCCGGCAGAGCAAGCCCCTGTATGCACACCGGATGCCCGCACCGATACGGTGGTGGCTATTTCCGCTGCCGTTATGGGCGATGGCAGCGAGGAACTGGGCAAGACCCTGCTCAAGGCCTTTGTGTTTGCGCTGACCCAGCAGGACAAGCTGCCCAAGACCATCCTGTTCTATAACGGCGGTGCGGCGCTGACCTGTGAAGGCTCTGCCATGCTGGAAGATCTCAAGGCACTGGAAGCACAGGGCGTGGAGATCCTGACCTGCGGCACCTGCCTGAACTTTTACGGCCTTACCGAGAAGCTGGCTGTGGGCAGTGTGACCAATATGTACACCATTGCCGAAAAGCTGACGCAGGCCGGGAACGTGGTAAAACCGTGATCTATCTGGACAACGCAGCCACAACTCTGCATAAACCACCGCAGGTGGAACAGGCTATTCTGGAGGCGCTGCACACGGCAGGCAACCCCGGGCGCGGCGCACACGAGCCTACCCTTCACGCCGCACGGATCGTGCTGGACACCCGTCTGGCGCTGGCAGAGCTTTTCCATGCGCCAGACCCCTCCTGCATTGTTTTTGCCGCCAACGCGACCATGGCACTGAACACAGTACTGAACGGCGTGCTGCATCCGGGCGACCATGTCATCACAACGGTATGCGAGCATAACTCCGTTCTGCGTCCGCTGTACCGGCTGCGGGCGCAGGGAGTAGAGGTCTCCTTTACCGGGGTGGATGACGCTGCACGGCTTTGCTACGACCAGTGGGAAACGCTGCTGCGACCAACCACCCGGGCACTGGTGGTGACGGGAGCTTCCAACGTGACCGGCAACGGCACCGACCTTGCCCGCGCAGCGGACTTTGCCCACCGGCATGGTCTGCTGTTCATCGTAGATGCTGCCCAGACTGCCGGTGCACAGCCCATTGATGTGCAGCAGCTTGGCATCGATGCCCTCTGCTTTACCGGTCACAAGGCGCTTTTGGGGCCGCAAGGCACCGGCGGCGCTTATGTGCGCCCTGGCCTGCGTGTTACGCCGCTCCTTGTTGGCGGTAGCGGCGTGCACAGCTTTGACGAAACGCACCCATTGCAGATGCCCACCGTACTGGAGGCTGGCACGCTGAACGTGCACGGCCTTGCAGGGCTTTGCGTCGGTGTACAATGGCTGCTGGAACAGGGTGTAGAAAACCTTGCTGCCCGGGAAGCCGCCCTTGCCCGCCTGTTTTATGAGCAGGTGCGCACTGCGCCGGGCGTAACAGTGTATGGTGATATGACCATGCAGCCCCGTGCACCCATTGTGGCGCTGAACATCGGACAGGAGGATTCTGCCCGGGTGGCAGATATCTTGTGGGAGGACTACGGCATCTGCGTGCGTGCCGGGGCACACTGCGCCCCGCTGATGCACAAGGCCCTTGGCACGGCCGAGCAGGGCGTGGTACGGTTCAGCTTTTCTCATTTTAATACGGAGCAGGAGGTGCAGCAGGCGGCGCAGGCAGTCTGCGCACTTGCCCGGGAGCTTTTATGCGAATAAAACGAAGCTATATCGTGCTTTCCTTCCGTACCACCTTAGAAGCTATGGAGTGGGAAAAGCAATGCCATGTCCGACAGGTGCCCGGGCGGCTGATTCCGCTGCCGCGTGAGATCTCGGCAGGGTGCGGGCTTGCATGGCGTATGCTGCCGGAGGACTGGCAAAGCTGGCAGGCAGAACTGGACGAAACACGGTTTGATAAGGTAACGCCTGTGAAGCAATAACAGAGGGAGAGAAACACCAATGAACAGACAAACGCTTGCAGACGTTCTGCAAGATACAAACCAGACCGGCAGCTATACGCTGGCTACCGTGCTGGAAGGCGCAGAGGCTGGCAGTCAGCTGCTGCTGCGGGACGGAGATGCCCTGTGGCAGACCCCGAGCTCTGGGCTTTTGCAGCGTCAGCTTGCCGCTTTGCAAGACTGTACCGCTACGGGCTTTCTTACACTGGACGGGCAGCGGGTATTTGCCGAGCGTTTTGGTGCAGTGCCCCAGCTGGTGGTCTGTGGCGGCGGTCATGTGGCTGCTGCCCTTGTAAAACAGGCAAAGCTTCTCGGTCTGCCGGTGCTTGCCATAGATGACCGGGAAGAATTTGCCCAGCAGCTGCGCGCCGCTGGAGCGGATACCGTGCTTTGCGCTCCCTTTGCACAGGCACTCCAGAATGTGTCCGGCGGAGCAGAGACCTATTTTGCGGTGCTGACCCGCTCCCACGCCTTTGATCTAGATTGCCTTACCCTGATCCTGCAAAAGCCCGCGGCCTATGTGGGCATGATGGGCAGTCGTGGCCGTGCCGCATTGGTGCGCCGTCAGCTGTTGGAGACCGGGTTGGACAGCCAGCGAGTGGAGTCGCTCTGCGCACCCATCGGCCTTGCCATCGGGGCGCAGACGGCTGCGGAGATCGCACTTTCCATTCTGGCGCAGATCGTACAGGTCAAGAATGCCCGCCCTCAGACCGAGGGTTATCCCATCGCATTGCTGGATGCAATGGTGCAGGCAGAAAATGCACGCACTCCGGCGGTGCTGGCGACCATCGTTGCACGGCATGGTTCCACCCCGCGGGATGTGGGCGCAAAAATGCTCATTCTGCCCGATGGCAGCACGGTTGGCAGTGTGGGCGGCGGCATTATGGAGCATTACACGGTGCAGGCTGCCCGGAAGATGTTGGCACAGGCTGCGCCCGCCCTGCAATGCTTACAGCTTTCGGCTGACGGCAAAAACGAGGACGCAGCCATTGCTGCCTGCGGCGGCTCCATGGAGGTACTGTTGCAGACACTTTGCCCCGGGGAGGAAACGAAATGAAAAAGGACGCTTTGATCATCGTGCGCGGCGGCGGCGACCTTGCCACCGGTACCATCCACCGGTTGTGGAGCGCCGGGCTGCGGGTGCTGGTATTGGAAACTACAAAACCCGCAGCCATTCGCCGTCAGGTTGCCCTGTGTGAAGCAGTGTATGAAGGCGAAGCCACGGTCGAAGAACTGCGTGCCGTCCGCATTGAAGCTTTAGAGCAGGCACTGTCCGTCTGGGCGCAGGGCGCTGTTCCGGTGCTCGTTGACCCGGAGGGAGCCTGTATTGCCCGGGCAAAGCCGGAGGTCGTAGTGGACGCCATTCTGGCCAAGCGCAACCTTGGCACCCATCGGGATATGGCACCGCTGACCATTGCCCTTGGTCCCGGCTTTGTGGCCGGGCAGGACGTAGACGTCGTGGTGGAGACCAAGCGCGGTCATCGGCTGGGCAGGATTATCCGGGAAGGGAGCGCAATCCCAAATACCGGCATCCCCGGCGTCATCGGCGGGTACGGTGCAGAGCGGGTGATCCATGCACAGGCCGCCGGTGTTTTTATGAATGTGCGTAAAATCGGTGATCTTGTGGAGAAGTGTGAGACCATTGCCACTATCCGAACTCAGGAGGGGACAGATATCCCGGTCACCGCACAAATTTCCGGTATCCTGCGCGGACTGCTGCGCAGCGGCTATCCGGTCACACCGGGTTTTAAAATCGCGGATATCGACCCCCGGCGGGAAGAGCTTTCCAACTGCTTCCTGATCTCGGATAAATCCCGCTGTATTGCCGGCAGTGTACTGGAGCTTGTCTGTGCGCAGGTGTGGCAGTAAAACCTATATAAAAATAACCCCTGCCGTTTTGCGGAAAGGTCTGCAAATACGGCAGGGGTTTTAAGGTTCTATGTTAGTTGCGGTAGCAGCGATCCTGCCCCACAAGCCAGTTTTCGCACAGGCGCTGGGCTTCCTCAAGACTGCGGCTCTCGCAGTCAAAGAAGACACCGCGCATGGAACAGTAGGAGTAGTGCACCTTAGAAACGCCGTTGCCATCCTTGAAGCGCTCGTATCGTTCTTCACCGGGCATCAGAAAAAGCTGTTCCATGGTTCCTTCTCCTTTGTTTTCAAGCAGTATAAACGGCCGCCGGGCGGCGGCACACAACGCTTGCTATTGTATCACGATGGAGATCGGTTTGCCATTGTCTTTTTATCCAAAAATACGCCAGCTTTTTCTCTGCGGTTGTGTCAAAGAAGGGCTTGACAAATCATTCGTGCAAACTGCGTTCTTTTTCCAGCGCTACTTTCATGCCGTGGATACGCCCCAGTGCATAGGAGAGCATTGCTGCGCACAACAGGTTCAGCCAGCCGTAGCGAGCCTGATCCAGAGAGTTCGTTATGCCAAGAATCAGGTTTGCCAGACAGATCAGGGAAAGCATCCTGTCGATGCGGCTCAGGTGCGTCAGGCGGGAGTCGATATCCGAGAGCAGTTCAAAGCTGCCAAACTCCGCTTTCCGCCGGAAGTACACCCAGTTGACACAGCCGCCGATATACTCTGCACCCAGCTCCTTTACAAAGGCGCGGTAATCACTGCTGGGGTTCATCTCCAAGCGGATGATATACTCGCCCGGTTCGCAGCGCACAAAGGTATAAAAGGAAAACCCGGTATTGTCCAGTACCCAGCCCTCCTGTGCCATCTCGTTCAGCCAGCGCTCTTCTTTTTCAAAATCCCACACAAAGAAAAGCTTGAAAACGGTTTTCTTTTCCTTCATAAGGCTTCCTCCTTCAGGATGCTCTCACCATTGGCCACAAGCTGCTGCAAGCGGGCAAGCTCGTGTTTTAAGATCTGTACGCCCTCTGCGGTAAGCTGGTATTCCTTTTTGCGGCTGCCGCTCTCGGCAGGCAGGGGACGGATCCAGCCTTTTTCGCACAGAGAGGTCAAGGCACCATACAGTGTCCCGGCGGCAAGATGGACTCTGCCCCCGGAAAGCTGCTCCGTCTGCTGCATGATGCCATAGCCGTGTTGCGGATGGTAAAGAGACAACAGGATATAATAGGTCGATTCTGTCAATGCAAGGTTTTCCATACCGAAATACTCCTTGGGTTCTATCGGACGTCTTTATATCGTCAACCGATATATCGCACTTAAAGTATATCGTCTCACGATATACTTTGTCAAGTGTTTTCAGAAAAAAGTCGTCAAAAAGCTTTAAGACACAGTTCGTATGGAAAAACCGATGGAATGTAGGAAAATATTTTGTGCACTTTTCATAGTTTTCTTCTGAAGATTTTGGTGGTACAATATAGTCATCAAATTCTGCAATTCGGGAGGAGCTCCATGGCGGAAAAGTGTATTGAACTGGATAGTGTAGAGATCGCAGCGGCTGTTTTTGGCAACTGCGACCGGAATATTCGCTTGTTGGAAAAAGAGTTTTCGGTCACCGCTGTCTGCCGCGGTACACAGCTGCGCATTTCCGGCGAGCCTGCCAACGTGGCCGCTGCGAACCGCGCCGTGGAGGGAATGTTGCTTCTGATCGAGAACCGCACCCCGCTGGAGGATCAGACTGTGCACTACTGCATCAGTCTGGCGCACGATGGCGCGGAGAAGCGGGTAAAGGAGCTGACCGAGGATTTTGTTACTGTCACGGTCAAGGGACGCCCGATCCGCCCCAAAACACTGGGACAGAAGGAATACCTTAATGCCATCCGCTCCAATGCCATTACCTTCGGTGTCGGCCCAGCGGGTACCGGCAAGACCTATCTGGCCGTTGCCATGGCGGTAAAGGCCTTCAAGGCCAAAGAGGTCTCCCGCATTATCCTGACCCGCCCGGCAGTGGAAGCGGGTGAGAAGCTGGGCTTTTTGCCCGGTGACCTGCAGCAGAAGGTAGACCCCTATCTGCGGCCGCTGTATGATGGCCTGTTTGATATGCTGGGCGCAGAAACCTACGAGCGTCTGGTGGAAAAGCAGATCATCGAGGTCGCCCCGCTGGCCTATATGCGCGGTCGCACACTGGATGATTCCTTTATCATTCTGGACGAAGCGCAGAACACCACCCCGGAGCAGATGAAAATGTTTCTTACCCGTATGGGCGTAGGCTCCAAGGTGGTCGTTACCGGTGATGTGACCCAGATCGATCTGCCGGGCAGCACCCGCAGCGGTCTGGTGGACGCGCTGAAGGTGCTGAAGGATGTGAACGGCATTGCACAGTGCTACTTTACCGATAAGGACGTTGTGCGCCACCGGCTGGTGCAGGAAATCGTTAAGGCTTACGAGCGTGCCGCCCATCCGGCTGCCGAAGCGGAAAATAAAGAAAACAAAAAGAATTTTAAATAACCCTTTGAAAGGAGTGGACCGATATGTCCAACAAAGTTTTGATCACCAACTCCCAGAAAGCTGTCAAGGTGCCCTCCGGGCTTCGCATCCTCATCCGCCGCGCCTGCAACGCTGTGTTGGAGTATGAGCATTTTGACCGTCCCGCAGAGATCAGCGTTACCTTTGTGGACAACGCTGCCATTGCCGAGCTGAACAATCAGTATCGCAACAAGCCCATGCCCACCGATGTGCTGAGCTTTCCTCTGGGTGAGGACGGCAAGTATGATATCGACGAGAACAACGGATGCATGATGCTGGGCGATATCGTCATCAGCATGGAGCGCGCCATGGAGCAGGCCAATCTGTATGGGCATCCGCTGCAGCGGGAGGTGGCTTTTCTGACTGTTCACTCCATGCTGCATCTGCTGGGCTACGACCACGAAAACGGCGGTCTGGAAGCTATGCGTATGCGCGAAAAAGAAGAGGCTGTGCTGCTGCAGCTGGGTCTGCCCCGCACGGTCAGCTACACGGAATGATATCCCTTTGCAACAGAACATAAAAACAAGACAGGAGTTCGCTTTGAGTACTACAACACCCGTTCAGGAGCATTACGACACCTCCTCTGTATTCGTTGCTGTCATCGGACGGCCGAACGTGGGCAAATCCAGCCTGACGAACCTCTTGGTCGGCGAGAAGGTGGCCA
>OMAO01000949.1_pt1 | contig 12655 bp, 5 predicted proteins | sample 1644641 | NCBI WGS metagenome assembly OMAO01 (sample SAMEA103958120, study PRJEB25191) | human gut metagenome | biome: human-associated habitat [ENVO:00009003]; feature: intestine environment [ENVO:2100002]; material: feces | place: Germany | collected 2013/2015
TCCTTTCGGAGCATATGATCAAGCACTTTGCTTGACTTACTTAATAATACGAGCGCAAACGAAGGATCTGCTGCCGTGGTGAGAAAAGCCATAAAACATCATCAGAGTAACAGATTCTTCACTCCGTGTCACGCCGCTGTTTCCCTGTTATCCTCACAAAGCATTCTTGCGCCCGTTCTGAATGACAGGGTACGGTAAGACGTCATCCTGAACGCAAGCGAAGGATCTGCTGCCGTGGTGAGGAAAGCGGTAATATGTCATCAGAGTCATAGATCCTTTACTCCGTTTCACTATCCCGTTTCCCGTCTTTCCCACAAGGCATTCTTGCCACCGTTCAGAATGACGATTTGGGGAAAGCACGTCACTAGTAATGGGGAACGGAAAGCGTCATAATGACGGAGAACGAAAGGCGTCATTCTGAGCGCCGGCGAAGAATCTGTTACTGTGGTGGGGAAAGCAGTAAAAAGATAAAAGCTATCAGCTGTGAGCTGTCAGCTAACTATTCTTTTACGATTTGAGTCATCATGGCGATTAAGTATCCTCAGCCGCGCTGCGTGTGCTACCGGGCTCATGGAAATAGGTGGCGCTGAATTGGTAAGAAAGGAGCCGGCTTGATTTGCTATGGAAGATTGTCTATTTGCTTTCCGGGGAAGGAAGATTTTCACCTGTCTTTTTTATACTTCACAAACCGTTGAGTTGAAATTAAGTGCAATAATGAAATGAGTTGTACAAATTGGCATACAAAAACCACTGACAGTCAGTTGTTTCGGACAGCCAGTGGTTTTTGCGTCTTTTCGGACATTGAAGTTTAAGTATTTCACGAAGGACATGCTTATCTTGATAGACCTGCCTTCACTATTTCTTCTTCCCTTTCTTTTTGTGCTTTTTTTCTTTATGTCGTGAGATTTTTGCTTTTTTCTTCTCTTTCTTTATATTTTTAAGTTTTATTTTAGGGAAATCTTGATAAGACTTTTTAGCTTCCGGGTATGGTGATGATATATTATCTATGGCAGTATCGTATTTCTTTACTGCTACGCCATCCTCTTCTATGGTGAGGGTCGTTGCATTAGTGGATTTTTCCAGCAATTCGGATAAAATATGGAGAGCTTTTTGAATAAGCGCATCTTTTTGTTCAAGTGTTGTTCCGTCAAGAGGCATTTTTATAGTGATACGGTTCATAAGATGATCCTCCTAAAAATAGATTTTTAAAAATAGGATGATTATTTAAGTTTATTATAACAGAAATAATGCTGATGGAAATAGAAATTTTATTCCAAAAGTTAAGTTTTTCTATCATAACTATTGCAATAATGAAAATTTTGAGTAATTATGAGATATTAGGAAAATGAGATATTAGGCTCTACAAATTTCATGTTTTTAGGTTTTCCTGTTGTTTAGGGGTTTTCGGTATTATACTGGCAGTATTGTACTGGAAAGAATGTGTAGGTAGAAAGGGGAGAAGTATAATTGAATAGGATCTATAAGGTGGTCTGGAGTAAGGCGAAGGGGTGTTATGTCGTTGTCTCTGAACTGGCGAAGCAAAACGGTAAGAACAAGTATGGCCAGACTGGGGAGACGACAGGCCTTTTGAGTGCGCTTCTTTGTGCACTAATGCTTACGGGAAGTGCTTTGTTCTGGCCGATGGAAGTTTCGGCCGGCACACAGTATGGAGACGATAGCTGGGCAGATGGATATAATACAGCGATTGGTATATCAGCCAGGGCAAGAGGTGACGGTGCGCTGGCGTTGGGGACACAAACGAAGGCGACTTCTATTCGTTCTACCGCAATAGGTCATCAGGCCGAGGCAAGTGGCGCTGATAGTATTTCGATCGGTACGTTATCCGGCGCAAGTAATACTCATTCGATAGCTATCGGAGATAAGGCCAGGGCATACGGAATAGATGCCATAGCATTCGGTGCTTCTGCGAATGCAACGGCGACCAATGCGATGGCAGTTGGCAGGAATGCACGCTCAACGGCAGGCGGGTCGGTAGCGGTAGGTATTAATACGGAAGTGACGCAAATCAATTCGGTCGCAATGGGAGCTACTGCTAAGGCTTATGGCGATAGCGCGGTATCTTTAGGTGTCGATGTGGTATCCCGGGGACATAGTGCGGTAGCCGTCGGTGCGAATGCGGATGCGCTTGCCCAGAGTGCGGTTTCTATAGGTGATTCAACATTAGCCAATGCGCACAATGCGGTAAGCGTCGGTATAAGTTCGCAGGCAACAGCGGAGCGTGCTATCGCTATGGGTGACAGCACAAGGGCAACTGCATGGGATGGCGTGGCAATCGGTACTGCAGCAAAGGCAAATGCAACTGGTGCGGTCGCAATAGGAAAGGATGCCTTAGCAAATCAGGAAGCTGGAACAGCGGTTGGTATCGGAGCGGAGGCTACAGGTCAGTATGCAGCCGCTTTTGGTGATGTTGCTAAAGCTAGTGTAAGGTGGGGTACTGCCATCGGTACGGGTTCTTTGGCTAATGTTGCCGCCGGGGCGGTCGGGTATGATCCGTCAGGGGCTTTCCATTCCGATGATACGACCGGCACGTGGAAGTCTACCTTGGGAGCCGTGGCCGTGGGGGATACGACTCGTAATAAAACCCGTCAGATTATAGGCGTTGCTGCTGGTACTAATGACACTGATGCTGTCAACGTGGCACAGTTAAAAGCCGCCCAGCTGGGCGGGGGCGGAGATTCAAGCTGGGTGATCCAGGACACAAACAGCCCGCAAGGTAGAAAAACTATCGATAAGAATAATCCGTTGACTGTCAGAGGTGATAGATATATCAAGGCAGAAGTCGGTTATGACGGATTGAACTTGAAGCTGGATGAAAACCAGCTGAATAATAGTATCAGTAATAATTCGACGGTTCAGAACAACAGGACGGACATCAATAACCTGAAAAGCGGCTTTAACCTGAAAGCAGGAAGCGCGACCAGCCAGGTAAGACTGGGAGAAGGAACCACGCCGACAATAGAATTTGCGACAGCTGATGATACAATGACCGTCAACCTGAGCGACAAGAAAGTCACATACGGGATTGACAAGAACAAGCTGATCAACAACATCAACAACACGACGAACAACCCTGTAACCAATATCAAGGCCCAGTTCGGAGTAACGGCAGACAGCGGAAGCCAGAAAACCGTCACACTGACCAAAGACACGACACCGACAGTAAAATTCAAAGGGGACGGGAAATACCTGACCTCCGTGACAGACACTGACGGCGTACAGTACAGCGTAGACGAAAACAAGCTGAACCAGAACATCACCAACATCACCAACGAGGCGATCAAAGGCAAAGGGCTGTACTTCGGAGCCAACAGCGGAGCAACCGTTCTGAACAAACTGGGAAGCACCGTGAAGATCCAGGGCGAAGGGACGAAAGCAGACAGCGAATACTCCGGTAAGAACGTTAAGACCAAGGTCAGCCAGGACGCCAGCGGCAACACGATCATCGACGTCATGCTGGACAAAGAACTGTCGGCAGACAAAGTCATTGTCGGGAAAGCGGGAGCTGACGGCAAAGACGGAGTTATCGGCGTCAACGGGAAAGACGGTGTATCCGGCGTAGGCATCAACGGGAAAGACGGCATCTCCGTCAAGGGAGATAAAGGCGAAGTCGGAATCAACGGCAACGACGGCATCTCGATCAAAGGAAAAGATGGAAAAGACGCAGTCACCATCAACGGGAAAGACGGAGTACCGGGAGTAGATGGCAAAGAAGGACACATCGGGCTGAACGGGAAAGACGGAATCACAGATATCTGGACAAGACCCGGACAGCCGGGACTGAACGGAGCCAATGGTACGACCATGACCCGTGTCGTCTATAAAGATCCGAAAGGCAACGAACATGAAGTAGCCACACTGGACGACGGGCTGAAATTTGCCGGCGACGACGGACAGACAGACAAGAGCAAAGTCATTGCCAAACTGCTCAACAAGACAATGGACATTGTCGGCGGAGCGGACAACACAAAACTGACAGATGGCAACATCGGTGTCAACAACGTAAACGGGAAGCTGCAGGTACAGCTGGCAAGCGCACTGAACGGGATCACATCGATCTCGAACGGAAAAGCGGGCAGCAATAATACCACGATCACGCTGGGAGACGGGACAGTGAACGTCGGCGGGTCAACGATCAGCAACGTGAAGAGCGCGCTGAACGGTACAGCGCTGGCGAACGCAAGCGAAGACCAGAAGAAGAGCGCGGCGACCATCGGCGACCTGAAAGACGCGGTCAACAACGCTACGCTCGGCAAAGGGCTGTATTTTGGAGCCAACAGCGGAGCAACCGTTCTGAATAAACTGGAAAGCACCGTGAAGATCCAGGGCGAAGGGACGAAAGCGGACAGCGAGTACTCCGGACAGAATGTCAAGACCAAGATTAGCCAGGATGCTAACGGAAACACTGTGATTGATTTGATGCTGGCGAAGAAGGCGGTATTTGACAGCGTAACCACCGGGAATACGATTATTGACAACCGTGGGCTCACGGTTGGAGGAACAACCTATGTATCTGATTCCGGCTTGAATGCAGGTGGCAAGAAGATCACCAATGTGGCTGACGGTACGGATCCTCATGATGCGGTCAATGTTAGTCAGTTGAACAAAGTGGTAGCCGGTGCCACCACAAAAGTAGCGGACGGCAAAAATACGACGGTGACTTCTGAAACGAATACCAACGGATCCAAAACGTACCATGTCAACCTGAATGATGATATTACGCTGGGAACCGATCCTTCCAAGCAGATCAGCATTAAGGGAACAGAAGGTACGATCAAAGCCGGAAAGGTTACTGTAGATGGCTCTAAGGGCACAGTGAATGGGCTGACAAACCTGACTTGGGATCCGAATCATTTCACCAGCGGGCAGGCGGCAACAGAAGATCAGCTCAAGGCCGTAGCCGGGCAAATTACGAAGGCGGCAAAGCAGTCTTCTGTGAGCGCAGGCAAAAATATCACTGTAACAAAGGGAACCAATGCAGATGGCGGCGTGGACTATAAAGTGGCTACTGCTGATGACCTGAACCTGAACTCTGTGACAACAGGGACGACCGTTATCAATGATAAGGGGCTTACTGTAGGAGGAACCACCTACGTATCTAAAGATGGTTTAAATGCAGGCGGTAAGAAGATCATCAATGTGGCACCGGGAGAACTCAGTAAGAATTCAACGGATGCCGTCAACGGCAGCCAGCTGTATCAGACGAATGAGGCCCTCAACAAGATTGGCGGCGCTATTAATAATATGGATAATCGAATCAATCGTGTCGGTGCCGGTGCTGCTGCTTTGGCGGCTCTCCATCCGCTTGATTTCGATCCGGACAGCAAGTGGGATTTTGCGGCAGGTTATGGTAACTATAAGGGTGCTAATGCCGTAGCTGTAGGAGCCTACTATCGTCCGAATGAAGACACAATGATTTCTGTCGGCGGATCTATGGGCGGCGGTCAGAATATGATTAATGCGGGTGTCAGCCTCAAGATTGGCAGAGGGAACCATGTATCTACCAGTCGTGTGGCTATGGCAAAGGAAATCAAAGATCTCCGCGCTGAACTGGAGAATATGAAGGGAGCGCTGATGAAGGTTTCCGAAGGAAGACCGCTGGATTCTCTGGATATGGATAAGATGCAGCTCTTCCCCGATGTGCCTGCAAACCATTGGGCTTATGATTATGTGGCGACGCTGGCAGGAAACGGTGTCATCGTGGGCTATCCGGACGGACAGTTTGGCGGAGACCGCATGATGACCAGGTATGAAATGGCTGCCTTGATTTACAGGGCTATGCAGAATGGTGCGGCTGCCGATGACCGGATGGCCAGAGCACTGAAAGAATTCGAACCGGAACTGGAACGTATTAGGGTAGATACCATCACCAAACATAAGGATGGCACACCTGATATTCAGCGTGTACGCGTCATTAAAGGCCGCGGTTAATCAGATCAGGAGGCGCTTCCAGATGAAAAAATCATGGATTGCTGTGATAGGAATGGTATTGATGCTATTGATGCCCGGTGTGGCAACAGCAGCAGATGAGATTACTGTCACCGGCCAGTTTGAAGGGTTTTATACAGACAATGTATATCGTTTTGTTACCCCTGATGGACAGGAAATTCCTGCTATGATGGAACATGCAGGAAAGATAATGAGTTATACGCCTTTTCGGGCGACAGGGTATGTGGCTTACAACCAAGCCAAGCAGCCCATACTTGTTATCCGAAATGTATCTTATCAGGATCGGGTTCCCAATCAGCGGACAGTCAGCTACAGAAAGGATGTAAAAAATTTATATCCGTCGCAGATATCAATGGTATCACGGACATCTCGTGATGCAGGGTATTTCATGGGACCGGTGAAAAGCGATCTCGCCAGCTGGTATCAGGTAAATCCGGGAGATCTGAAAATAGAGGATCTGGATGCTTATCAGGTGGCATGGGATCTGTCCGGACTTCCTGTAGGGACAAAGGTCTACACGGTGGGCAGCGTTTTATCCAGTGCAGGCGGCGGGCTGATGAATTTTCGTACGGCCCAAGGGAATATAATTCTTGTGAATCTCAATGGTGCAGTTGTTCCTATGGGACAACGGGTAACCGTTCTGGGAATTGTTTCCAACCCGTCAGTGCTGACAGTTCAGTTCATGAACAGCGTTGCATCCTAATTGGATAAGATGTCTTTCTAAATTAGGAATAAGATAAAAGACTTTCTTTGATAGCATATGCTTTCAGGAGAAAGCCTTTTATTTTTGTTCATCGTGGGAGATTGAAGGCTCCATCTTTTAACGTAAAACCGGCTTTGTCATGCTTATGAACGGCAATACTGCTGAGATAAGGAGCAAAAATGTTTCCCCGAAAGTTTTTCTATGCCGAATATCCCGGGCGAATATATGCAAAGGAAGAGGAATGGATCAAGCGGACAGCAAAAGGGGCCGGAAATATGGAAAATCTCCGGTGAAATACTTTAATAAAGGTGCATAAGGTGCATTTGGTAAACTAAATTAAACTATAATGAATAACTTTATAAGATAATATTACAAATGTATAATATGATAAAGGAAGAGATGTATACATCATTCAATTCCTTATAGAAAGTGCGTGTTTTTTAGTTTGATGGGAGGAAAATTATGAATCAGGTTTACAAAGTTATTTGGAGCCGGGTGAAGCGCTGCTATGTAGTGGTCCCGGAAATCGCCGACAGATGCGGGAAAAACAGAGCGACTTCTGAAAAGAAGAGCCTGTCTTTCCGTGCGTTTCTGTGTGCTCTTGCCCTTACTGGATGCCTGCTGCCGGGGATGGCGGAAGCATCGTTTAAAGGCGGAAACGGAGCAGTGGTAGATCCGAACAACAGCATAGCCGTTGGGGATGATGCTCAAACGGCAGGGCAGTATACGGTGGCCCTCGGAAGCAGGACACGGGCAACGAATATTTATGCCATTGCTATCGGCGATCAGGCGAAGGCTACCGGCCAGGGGGCGACTGCCATAGGATCTTTGTCTTTGGCGTCAGCTTTACATTCTCTTGCTGTTGGTGACCAGGCACACGCTACTGGTCAGGACAGCTCAGCTTACGGTCTCTTGTCCGATGCTACTGGAGTAGGCAGTGTGGCATTGGGAACTGTGGCTAAAGCACATAATAACAATGCCATAGCTGTAGGTAATACATCCACTGTAACAGGTCTTAACTCGATTGGGATTGGTTCCTTAGCAAATGCTGCAGGTACTCAAACAGTCGTAGTAGGCCGTCAGGCACATTCCGATGCAGCCTCTGAAAATAGTGTCGCAATAGGGCAGGGGGCTCATGCAGGGGGACAAAAAAGAGTAGGTGAGCAGTATTCTGCAAGCACCATCGCTATCGGGAATATAGCATATGCAGCGGAAAATGGAGACGTTGTCATCGGCCGCCAGGCGACGAGTACGGTATCCCAGTATCATAATCATGAGGGATCCAGCGCTGTCGTCATGGGATCGGAAGCTCATTCTTACGGATCCCGGGGAGATGTGGTTCTCGGTTCCGGGGCGGAAGCAAACATCATCAGAAAGGGAGCTACTAATCCGCTGGATAACCCGGAATATTCACAGTCTATCGCTATTGGCAGTATGGCAAAAGTTTATGGTACGCAGGCTATGGCTATTGGCGGGGACGCGATATCTATCGGTCATTCCTCCATCGCCATCGGCGGCAATGATATTGATAAGGTGCAGACTGATTTGCAGGCGGCAGTTCCCGGTCTTTGGGCTGCTGGGGCACAGAATAAATTTGAGCGGGAAACGGCAGCGTTATATCCCGGGACGACACTGGGGAGTGCCGCCCTCAGTACCAGCAAGTATCGGTCGAACACCGCGTCTATTGGTGCAGCCAGCATAGCCATGGGCGCGATGACCCAGTCCTTCGGTATCGGTTCCACGGCGATTGGTGTCAATTCGATGTCAAAAGGGGCTGCAAGCACCAGCATCGGTGTCATAGCACGGAGCTGGGGAAAGAATTCTCTTGCCATCGGCAGCCAGGCGGGTGCTTATGGAGATAAGTCCACATCTCTGGGCGATACGAATATGGTCGGCTTTGATATGACGGACGGCACCACGTCCGGTGCGGCTTCTTCAGCTGTCGGTACAGATAACAAAGTCTATGGGAATAATTCCTATGCTATCGGTGGCGGCAATACGATTGGTTCCGCCACCATTACGGAAACGACAGAAGCCAACGGCGATAAAATTAAAAAGGTTACTGCCGGTACGGTCAAAGGAAATACGGCAGGTGCTTTCGGCTATAAGAATACGATCACAACGGATAATGCCTATGTGGTAGGGAATAATTCCACAGCTTCTGCTGATGGGGCTATGGTCCTGGGGAGCAGTGCATCCGTGACAGGGAAGAATGGCGTTGCTCTTGGCAATAATACAAAAGTGGCCAATGAAAATGCCGTGGCTATCGGCAATGGTTCAGAAACAGCAGCTGCTGTAGCGACACCCTCCGCAACAATCAATGGTGTAGCACATAATTTCGCAGGAGTAAATCCGGCTTCCACAGTAAGTGTAGGTAAGGCAGGCGCAGAACGGACAATTACCAATGTGGCGGCCGGCCGTATTTCCGCCACTTCTACCGATGCCATCAATGGCAGCCAGCTCTATGCGGTAACCTCAGAAGTAGATAAAGGCGTGGCCTATGCAGGCGATGTGAAAGCTGCGGCAGCCGCGGCTAACAAGTTTACCCGGAAATTAGGCGAACAGACGAATATCGTCGGCGGCGTGGCAGATGCGTCTAAGCTGACGGATGGAAATATCGGCGTGGTATCCAATGGGACAGATACGCTGAATATCAAACTGGCCAAAGACGTGAAAGTGGACAGCGTCACAGCGGGCAATACGGTCATCAATAACAACGGACTGACCGTAGGCGGAAATACCTATGTGACGAATAACGGCATCAATGCGAATAATGCGCCTATTACGAATGTGGCCAGTGGCGGAACGACAGATTCCAATGCAGCCAATATCGGAGATGTGAAGAAGGCGGCTGCCGGAGCGAAAGCTACTGTTACCGGGGACAAGCAGGCGACTGTTACAAATACGACTGCCGCAGATGGTCATGTTGATTATGTGGTCAGTGCGACCAAGACAACATTGGCTGCTGAAGCTGGCGGCAAAGTGTCTGTGACAGGCGGTACAGAAGATGCTAATGGCGTTATCGCTTATACAGTAGGATTGGATGCAGCTACAAAAACGGCAATCAATAATATCGGCGGAGGTACGATTGCTGCCGGAGATAATAAGACTGTAACCGGTGATACAGTGAATACCTATCTGAACAATAATTACTACGATAAGCCTACAATGGATACCAAGCTGGGTGATAAAGCGAATACTAACCTGGATAACATTACCAATGCGGGCAAGACTGTTATTAACGATATTGCGGCGGATGCGGTAAAAGTTGTCAATGGTAAAAATACGACCGTTACCCCCGGTACAGAAGCCGGAGCGAATGGTACGGTCAAAACCTATGCGGTGAATGTATCCGGCGATCTGACAGGAATCACATCGATTTCTAATCAGAAGACCGCGCCCGGCGGTACTACAACGGGTGCAAAAATTACTCTCGGTGATACAACAAATACGATGAACGTCGGCGGTGCGCAGATTAATAATGTGGCTGACGGTACAGCCGGGACAGATGCGGTTAACGTTAATCAGTTAAATGACGTAAAGACACTGGCAGGGAAACATACAACAATCAAAGCAAAAGACGCTAATGTAACTGTTACGGAAGGAACTAACGGGGATGGCGGCAAGGAATTCACTGTCGGGCTGGGGAATGTGGTTACCGTAGGGCAGACCCATCCCGTCACGGTGAATGGGGATGCCGGAACCGTAAACGGCCTTACAAATACGACTTGGGATATTGACAACCCGCAGCCCGTATCCGGGCAGGCCGCCACGGAAGACCAGCTGAAAACAGTCAGCGACGGCGTGAAGACCAATAAGACAAATATCACAAAGAATGCCAATGATATTACAAACATCAATACGACAATTGGAAAAGGGTTGAACTTCAAAGGCGATGATGCAACAGTTATCAATAAAAAACTGGGTGAGCAGCTGGATATCAAAGGCGGTGCCGATGCGTCAAAACTGTCAGATGGAAACATCGGTGTAGTATCCGGAAACGGTGCGCTGAATATCAAACTGGCCAAAGATGTGAAAGTGGACAGCGTCACAACGGGCAATACGGTGATCAATAATAACGGGCTGACCGTAGGCGGAAAGACCTATGTAACCAATAACGGCATCAATGCGAATAACCAAAAGGTAACCAATGTTGCTGATGGTCAGGTGGCAGCAGGCTCTAAAGATGCAGTTAACGGCGGCCAATTACATGATGCTAAAAATGAAGTGATCAATAAAGGCCTTCGTTTCAATGCGGATAATAATAGTGAAAAAACGAACAAATTAGGCTCTAAAGTCACCGTCAACGGCGATAATAACATTACGACAGAAATCACCCAAACCGGTGACGATACGAAAATCGGCGTAAAACTCAACAAAGACATTCATGTGAAGACAGTAACCGCTACGGATACAGTGAAAGCCGGTGGTGTGACGATGGGGGGTCAAACAGTAGCTAATGCAGCCGGAGCTAATGAAACCGGTAATTATGTAACAGGTTTAGATAATAAGACTTGGAATATTCAAAATCCCAACATCGTATCCGGCCGTGGTGCCACGGAAGACCAGTTGAAGGTCGTCAGCGATGAAGTGAAGAAACAAGGCGCTAACGCCACCGATTACCGGCTGGTACAAAACGCATCCAGTGCGGATGGGTCTTATACAGTCGATACCAACGGAAATATTGATCTGACCGTAGAAGATAAAAACCATGCAGGGCAGAAAGAAACCGTAAAATTAAAGGACATCGCGTCTAAATCCAAATTGGATGATGTGATTAACAAAGGTTTGCAGTTTGACGCTAATGTAGGCGGCGTACAGACCAATAAATTAGGCTCCAAGATAACCGTGAAAGGGGAAGGCACGGGATCCGATAACGATTACAGTGGAGAAAACCTTAAAACCTTTATCACGCAAGACCCTGTCGGAAATACGACAATCGACGTGAAGATGAATAAAAACCTGAAAGTCGAAACCATCGTCGCTACAGGTGAAAACGGCAAAGACGGAAAAATCGGCATCAACGGAAAAGACGGAGTAACAACAAATATCTCCGTTACCCGTGACGGCAAACCCGGAGTAGACGGTGCACCGGGTACGACCACGACCCGTATCGTATACGAGAAACCGGACGGCACCAAAGAAGAAGTGGCTACCCTAAATGACGGCATGAAATACGGCGGCGATACAGGAGCAGTCATCAAGAAGAAACTGAACGAACAGGTGAACGTCGTCGGAGGCATTACAGACGAAAACAAACTGACCACAGAAGACAACCTCGGTGTCGTATCCGACGGCAATAACAACCTGAAAGTCCGCCTTGCCAAAGCCCTGAAAGGCCTCGAAAGCATAACCGCCGGCGATACATTCATCAACAATAACGGAATAACCATCAGCAACGGTGCAGCCGGAAACACCGTATCCCTGACCAAAGACGGCCTTGACAACGGCGGCAACAAAATCACCAACGTAGCAGCCGGAGACGTCAGCGCAAACAGCACCGATGCCGTCAACGGCAGCCAGCTGCATGACGTAAAGACACTGGCAGGGAAACATACCGTCGTCAAAGTAGACGGGCAGGAAAACCGTACTGATGGAAACCTGCTTATTACCAAAACAGACAATAATGGTCAAGCTACTTATAATTTGAAGCTGAATGACGAGCTTACTGTCGGTAAAACGGGTGCGGCCGGTAAAAGCGGTTCCATCGGAGTCAAGGGTAAAGACGGCTCTGCTGTCGCTATCAACGGTAAAGACGGCTCCATCGGCTTGAACGGTGCCAACGGTGCTAATGGGCTTACGATGAAAAGCGGAGATGCCAAGCCGGCTGTTGACGGCACTAATGTTACCCGTCTCGTTCTTGAAGAAAACGGAAAGAAGCATGACGTAGCCACACTGGATGACGGCATGAAATACGGCGGTGATACGGGGGCGGTCATCAAGAAGAAACTGAACGAACAGGTGAACGTCGTCGGAGGCATTACA
>OMAO01000963.1_pt1 | contig 12448 bp, 4 predicted proteins | sample 1644641 | NCBI WGS metagenome assembly OMAO01 (sample SAMEA103958120, study PRJEB25191) | human gut metagenome | biome: human-associated habitat [ENVO:00009003]; feature: intestine environment [ENVO:2100002]; material: feces | place: Germany | collected 2013/2015
TATTAATCTTGAGCCATTTTGTTGTCTTAACCCATTTACCATTGGCATCTACATAGTATTTGTTATTATCTACAAGTTTTGATTTAGCCATTGTTCCATCTGCCTGTACATAATATGTTCCATTTATCCACTTAGATGTCTCCATAACACCTGATGCATCAAAATGGTACCATTTACTATTTATCTTAACCCATTTAGATTTCTGGATTTTGCCAGATACATTGTAGTACCATTTGTTATTAATCTTGAGCCATTTTGTTGTCTTAACCCATTTACCATTGGCATCTACATAATATTTGTCATTATCTACTAACTGTGATTTTGCCATTGTTCCATCTGCCTGTACATAATATGTGCCATTTATCCATTTTGATGTCTGCATAACACCTGATGCATCGAAGTAATACCACTCACTGTCTATCTCTTTCCAGCCAACTGTTATAACATCTCCGCCTGACATCTTATATGTAAGCTCGCCAGATTTCAAGTCATCTCTATTAGCTGATACGTAAAGTACATCTGTACTCTTTAATGCAGTTGCTACATTGACTTTCCATACACCTGTTATCTCATCTGTTACAGCTGTATAAGTCTTATTATTTAATTTAACTGTTACTTTTGAGCCATAAGCTGCCTTACCTGTTATTGCTTTAGAACCTGCAGATGCCGAACTAATAGATGGTGTTGCAAGTACCAATGCTTTCTTAGCATTTATTATATTATTATATGTAGTCTCTACTTCAGTAATATCTGCTTCTTTCTCACCTAATGCCACTAACTTGTCTGCCTGTGCAATATAGCTATATAATTTCTTATATGAAGCCTGTGTATAATCTGATACTGTAAGATTCTTAACAGCTCTTGCTTCTTTTCTTAATAAAGTATATTTTGATTCAATTACAGGAGTCTTCTCTATATCATACTTAGTATTATCGGCACTCTTAATTGTTATCCATGCCTCACTTGTAATTCCAGTAATATCACCTGTTCTGTTTGAGCTTCCACCATCGCCAACTATACAGTTAAGTGATGACACACCCTCTTTAACAAATGTATACCAGCCATCCGCATCAGGATTACTTAACTGCTTACCAGGGAAACCACCATTGTAGCTGCCTGAATTGTCCCAAACATATAAGAAAGGTGCAACATCTGAATATGGTTTAATATGAATTGTTACTGTATTCTCTACAACTTCAACTGATCCACCATTGATCTTTGTTGTAAAGTCAGAAGCTACATTAACTGTAACTTTTCCCTTTAATCCTGTTATATCTGATGTCTGTCCAGAGCCACCATCATTAATAATTACATTATATGTTGATATATCCTTAGCAAATTCAAATGTATAGTAACCATCCGAATCTTTCTCTGTTAACTTAGTTCCTGGCCATGCATCTGTTAATGCTGTTGAGGCGCCAGTCCATGCATAGAGATATGGTGCTGAACCATTTGCCATCTTAATTCTTATAATATTATCTTCTTTTTCTTCTTCTCCACCGCCGCCTATGTCTTCATTTCCATATGCTTTATAGAATGTAGCCTTACCATTGACTACGCCCTTTTCATTCTCGGCTGTATACGAAACTGTTACTGTGTCGCCTTCATAAGCTGTCGCACCAATTGTAAATGAATCACCATCTTTAACAATAAATTTCTTAGCTCCATCTACAGATATTACTGCCTGTTTTGTATCTTTAAGACTTACTGTAACCTTCTGTGTTCCTTTGAATTTAGCTTCACCATTAATTGTAACTAATGGTTTTCCATCAGGGTCCTGAACAAGAACTGTTCCATTAGCACCACTGTTAAATGTAACTTTTCCGTCTGTAACTACTGCCGATGATGAATCATAGTAGTTAACAACTCTGTCGCCATCTTTCCATACATTGCTGACATCCATTGTAACTTCTGTATTAGCTGCTGCAGCGATACAGAATGCTACTCTGTCTTTAATATTTCCACTTTCATATGTTCTTGTAAATGCATGTCCTGAACTTGTTGTTATAGTAGTATTCTGACCAGCACCTACTGCAATATGGCTATTTCTAAATGTTCCGACTTTCTGCCAATGTGATAAAACTGTTTCATCAATTGAATCCCAGTTCATATCACTTCTGAGTGAGTGACCTGCACCACCATTTCCATCAAACGGGATGCTATCAACTAATCCTCTGTTTGTTTCATCACCATAGTAAATCTGTATTCCACCTGGTAATAATAAAAGTGCCGAACCAAGGTATACCATATTACCACGAGCTAATGTAGAGTCATGTGATGACATATATGATAATACATTAAAGTCAGGTGTGTCATTAATTGCTGTTGCATATCTTGCATATACTGATTCTATTCTGCCTTCAGCCAACATTCCGCCGCCTGTTGTCTCGAAGTTAATCATAGAGTCGAAACCACCCTTTGAATAATATGCGTCATTATCTACACCATGATCCCAACATTCACCAGTCATCCAGAAATCAAGGTCATCTAATTTCTTATCAGGGTTATTCGCTTTCCATGTCTTAAGAGCCTCTGTACACATATCATTAAGTCTCTTCCATGATGCAAATTCAACGTGTTTAGCTGTATCACATCTGAAACCATCAACACCATACTCACGTACCCATGATGATAACCAGTAAGAAATGCAGTTTGTAACCGTCATATCATAGCCATGTGAACTAAGATAACTCTTAAGTTCTGCTACTTCTGAATCATAACGTCCCTCTGATTTCCATTTTTTCTCAAGGAATGCAGGGATACCAACTGTTGCTGTTGATTCTGTTCTGAAGTCAGGTAAGCCAGCAAGCGACATTGTGTAGCTATCTCCGCCACCCGCTTTGTAGCCTGGAAGTCCTGCTCTTACCCAGTCAGCTCCCCACCATTTTCCCCATGCTAAAGCATCTGTCTCGTAATCAATGTAACTATGGTAATCTTTATTATTAACATTAGTCATTGAATAGTAGTAGTCTTCCCAGCCACTTTTAACACTACCAAAGTCATATTCATTCATATCGTATAAGCTGTTATAACCTGCATGGTTAAGAACGATATCCATTACGACTCTTATTCCATGTTCATGTGCTGTATCTACTAATTCTTTGAACTCGTCCATTGTACCAAAGTTAGCATCAGAATTAGTATAATCAAGTACATAATATCCGTGATATGAATAATGTGCAAAACTTGGTGAACCGTCACCACCTACTATGTAACCATGAATCTGTTCGTATGGTGCACTAATCCAGATTGCATTAACACCAAGATTATTGAAATATCCCTCTTTGATTGACTGTGTTACACCTTTAAAGTCTCCACCATGGAATGTTCCCCTGTCATCAGAAACGTTAATTACATTTCCGTTTTTATCCAGTCCTCTATTGTATGAATGGTCATTTGATGTATCACCATTTCTAAATCTGTCTGTAAGCAAAAAGTATACAGATGCATTGTCCCACGAAAATGTATCTGCATTTACCGTCCCTGTTTCTGCCGCTTCTGCAACTATACCATTCGATATATTGCCTGTTATTCTCTTCGATGATAATGTCAGACTATCTAGGAACCCTGTTCCGACCATCACCGTTGCCATCATAAATGATGCGCATTTCAAAGTTAAATTTTTTAACTTTTTCATAAAATAATGTCCTCCTTTTAACATAATTTTCACAAATTTTATAATAAAAAAAAATGCAAACTCAATACACAATCAATCTTATGTGTTTTATTCACAATTTTTTTATTATAAATCTACTTTTTTTGTGCTACATTTCCATAATAACACGCAAAAAGTAGATTGTCCATATAATTTTGATAGAAAATGAAATGAAATGAATGTGCAGGATATATATGACACACTCTTTCATACCCCTTATCCAGCGGATATCAACTATGTTCTATTTTATTTCTTTGCACCTTTAACCCATTTACCATCAGCATCTACATAGTATCTGCCATTATCTACCCACTCCGATACTGCCATTGTTCCATCGGCTTTAACGTAATATGTACCGCTTATCCACTTAGATGTTTCCATAACACCATTTGCATCTAAATGATACCATTTGTTATTAATGAATAACCATTTTGATGACTGCATCACTCCTGATGTATTAAAGTAATACCATTTATTACTCAGTTTCTGCCAGCCTGTCTGCATTACTCCATTGCCATCTACATAGTACCATTTGTTACTTATTTTCAGCCATTTTGACTTTTCTACCACTGATTTAGAATTGAAATAATACCATTTGTCATTTATCTTCTGCCAGCCTGTAACTTTTAACCATTTGCCATCAGTGCCTACATAGTATTTGCCATTATCTACCCACTCCGATACTGCCATTGTTCCATCGGCTTTAACATAATATGTACCACTTATCCATTTTGAGTTCTGCAGGATACCATTATTTTCAAAATAATACCATTTATTGTCAATTCTCTTCCAGCCTGTTATCTTATTACCATTTTCATAATAATATTTTGTGCCTGATTCTTCATGCCATCCATCTGTTATCTCTGTATTCTCTTCGATATTCACCTGTTTTGTTCCTAAGAATACATTCTCTCCGCCGCCAATATTAATTGCATATACGTATACTGATTGTAGTCCTGTATAATCTGTATATATTTTCTCGGAATAACCATGGTTATCACCCACACTATATACCTTATTAACATCTGGTCTGTATCCGTTTGCGACTATAGTATGACATGGTACTCCCGATCCCGCCGGACCGCCTATATAAACATCTATATATATCGAGGTTGATATGTCATCTGAATCAAATGCCCAGCCACGTACATCTACGCTTCCGGCACCACCACTGATACTGTCAATTGTTCCTTTTGGATTATTGTATTTTTTCTTAAGATATTCCATCGAACAATATCCGCTATAGCCATTCCATTCTACATGAGCCCATGAACCATTTCCTTTGGTTACCTTTACATCAGTCCCCTCAGGAATAGTTGTAATTATCGAATATCCGGTACCATGTCCACTTCTCATTATCAATGATGAGTTGTCAGTATTAACAACATATGTCCCTGCGTATGATATTGAACAGTCACATGAATTTGATGCAACATTTCCTGAATACCTTAAAACACCACCCCATGGCTGTGATGAGCTGTAATAATATGATGTTACGGAAATCTCTTTGCCTGTCTGGTCTCCGGTCTGTGGATATCCATAATCTGTATGTGCACCCACAAGTTGCCCATTTCCTATGTATAATTCGGTATGTACTCCTTCACATAGAAGAATATCTCCTCTTATTAATTTAGACTTGTCTCCTATCTGGCTCCAAGGTATCCATATAAAACCATGCGTTGTAAAATATGAACGCATATTTCCGGTATAACTCACTTTACTTGTATCAATATCTGCTCCTGCATTTTTAAATGCCTGGATTATAAAAGATGAACAGTCGTAATCAGGTCCCCATCTGTTTACCTGACTATATCCATGCGAATTGTCATTTGCAATTTTCATCGCCCATGTTACCGCTTTTTCTACAATTGAAGAATCTGCTCTTACTGATATAGGTGATGATATCAGCATCGTGCCGGACAATACTAATGCCAGCACTGTAGAAATAATTTTCTTAAATCTGTTTCTCATGTATTTTAACCGCCTTTGCTTTTCCGAAATCTATATATGTTTATTATAACACTAAAATATGATATATGTATTGTTATTTTGATAATTATTTTAAGGTTTTTTCAGATTTCGGCATATTTCCGTCAGTCTTCACGTAATAGCTATTGCCTGTCCATTTTGATTTCTCAATAATTCCATCTTTGTAAAATAGTACCATTTACTGTCGATATCCTGCCAGCCTGTCTGCTTTACTCCTCTTGCATTGTTTCTATCTACATTTCTGTATACAATTTAAATGCCGTCTTTCATAAAGCCTGTCTGTGTAAAGTATCCCGGATTAGATGAACCTCCATCTATACGTGCATATTTTATATCACTTTTATACATTCCATACTTCGTTCCTTTTGCACCTGTAAGTTTATTACATCCATAAAATATGCTATCACCTTCTATGACATTATCAACATTAAATTTATTGCTTGCATATATTGTGCTGATATTTAAACAAGTATAGAACATACCTCCCATATGCGTTACTTCGGACGTATTAAAGCTGCTTATGTCCAATTGGCTTAATCCACTGCAATATGCAAACATATGTGACATATCTGTTACTTTAGATGTATCAAAACTACTTATATCTAATTTATTTAATGAACTGCAGCCACTAAACATATATCGCATATTAGTTACTTTTGATGTTTTAAATCTGCTTATATCCAATTGTTCCAATTTACTGCAGTCCCTGAACATATATTGCATCTCTATAACTCTTGATGTATTAAAGTTACTTAAATCCAGATTACTTAAATTGCTGCAGCCATCAAACATGTTATCCATCATTGTTACTGACGAAGTATCAAATCTGCTCAATTCCAGACTCCCTAATGAACTGCAGCCACTAAACATATGATACATGCTTACTACATTTGAAGTATCAAAGCTGCTTACATTCAATCGTGTTAATTTGCTACAGTTTTTAAACATCATATGCATATTTGTTACATATTGTGTATTAAAGTTTTTCAAATCCAGACTGGTCAACCCACTACATTCACTAAACATATATTGCATCTCTATAACTCTTGATGTATCAAAATTACTTATATCCAGTTTATTTAATCCGCTGCAACCACTAAACATATGTGACATATCTGTTACTTTCGATGTATAAAAGTTGCTTAAATCCAATTGATTTAATTCACCACAATCTATAAACATATATCTCATGTCATATACATTAGATGTATTAAAACTGCTTACGTTTAACTGTTTCAACCCACTACATCCCATAAACATATACTTCATATCTGTTACATTAGATGTATTAAAACTGCTTAAATTTAATTCATTTAATTTGCTACATTCTTTAAACATAAAGCTCGTGGTTTTTACATTAGATGTATTAAAGTTATCTACATTTAACCGGCTCAACGATCTACAGCAGGCAAACATATATGACATATCTATTACTTTCGACGTATTAAAATTACTTATATTTAACTCTTTTAATTTGCTGCACTTCTCAAACATGTTACGCATATTTGTTACATTTGATGTATTAAAGTTACCTAAATACAATTCAATTAATTCACTGCATGAGTAAAACATGTCTGACATATCTCTTACTTTTGATGTATCAAAATTGCTTATGTTTAACTCTTTTAATTCACTACAACCTGCAAACATGCAGGACATATTCGTTACATTTGACGTATCAAAATTTTTAAATTCTATATCCGATATTTTATAATCCATAAACATATACGGACAATTGTTAGGTCCCATTTTTTCATCAGTTATGCTTACAACATAATATTCTGTACCTATTGCATATACTTTTATTACACCATTATTATCCGAACTGATGTCTGTGCCTTTCTGCGAATTTAACTTAGCTGCCACATCAGCCGGCATATCTTTTTTACTTATGAAATGTATCTTTGTAGCAGTAGATGGGACTGCTTTTTTGAATGGCTCTATGCCAAACTTAATTGTCTGACCTTTTACGACTGTTTTTATCCATTTTCCATCTTCACCAACATAATATTTGTTATTGTCTACCCATTCAGACACTGCCATGCTTCCATCAGTTTTTACGTAGTATGTACTGCTTATCCATTTTGATGTCTGCATTTCACCTGTTTTATTTACATAGTACCACTTGCTATTTACGTTTATCCATTTCGATGTCTGCATTTCACCTGTTTTGCCTACATAGTACCACTTGTTTTTTGCATTTATCCACTTTGATGTCTGCATTTCACCTGTTTTGCCTACATAGTACCATTTACTATTTGTGTTTATCCACTTCGACTTCTGCAATACTGAATTAGAATCGTAATAATACCATTTATCGTCTATTTTCTTCCAGCCTGTTTTTACATTACTGCTTTTATCTTCAGATGCAGCTACATTATCAGATGTCACCTGTACAGCACTTATTGAATCTTCACCTTTAGATTCGACATATACTGCACTATGTTCCGTTTCTTCTGCATTCGCTTCCACCACACTAAAATACGATTTTCCCATGATGGCAGCCATAAACACTACTAACGTCGTAATCACATATCTTATTTTTTTAATTGCTTTTTCTTTGTGCATTCTTTTAATTCCTCCGTTTTGCAAAGCAGATGTTACATTAGCTTTCTACTTACTTTTTAGCACTCTTAACCCACTTGCCGTCAGCTCCGACATAATATTTGCCACCATCTACCCATTCAGATACTGCCATGGTTCCATCAGCTTTTACATAATAAGTATTGCTTATCCACTTAGATGTCTGCATTACACCACTGGCATCAAAACAATACCACTTTTTATTTATCTGCTGCCAACCTGTCTGCATTACTCCATTTGCATTGAAATAATACCACTTTTTATTTATCTGCTGCCAGCCTGTCTGCATTATTCCATCTTTACCTACATAATACCATTTATTGCTTAATTTCAGCCATTTTGACGTCTGCATTTCGCCTGACTCATTAACATAATACCATTTTCCACTTGATTTAACCCAGCAAGCAGAATACATTTCACCATTAGCATTAAATGCATACCATTTTTTTTCAAGATTCATCCAGCCTGTCTGAAGACTTCCATCAAGTTTTTTATATGTCCACTTGTTTCCTTTTTTAATCCAACCAACTTTATTTAAATAGCCCGGTTTCGCACTTCCACCGTCTATACGCACATATGCACTCTTTGAACCTGAATACTTTGTGCCATTGCCTCCTGTAATGCTATAACAATTCCTAAACATATTATTCACAGTTGCGCTTCCTACATCAAATTTATTAACATATACCGATTTGAGTGCATTACAATTTTCAAACATGCTGTCAAATGATGTAGCTTTTGCAGTAGAGAAGCTTCTTAAGCTAACACTTGTTAAAGCTCTGCAATTTTTAAACATTCCATCAAATTTACTTCCATTTCTTGTATCAAATGAACTTAAATTGACTCCCTGCAATGATGTACAATCACCAAACATATAGCTGAAATCACTTATTTTCTTCGTATTAAGATTGCCAAGATTAACACTCTGTAATGATGTACACCCGTTAAACATATTCTCAATTGTGTATATAGAATCTGATGTTATCCAGCTTACATCTATACTTTTTAGCTGCTTACAGCCTTGAAACATCTTTGCCATTCTTGTAACATTCGCAGCCTTGGCTTTAGGCATCTTTATGCTTTTGAGTGACGAGCATCCTTCAAACATACTCTCAAGCCATTCTGCCTCGTTGAATTCAAAATTACTTATGTCTATGCTTTGTAATGAACTACAACCCATAAACATCCCCCACATTCCAGCCCTTGATGTTTTAAATTTGCTTACATCTATTGAGGTTAATGAACTGCAATTTTCAAACATTCCGTTAAAATTTGATACATATTCCGTATTAAAATGACTTACGTCTATACTTTTAAGTGATGTGCAGCCTGAAAACATGCAGCCCATATTACTGGCATTATCAGTTCTGAATGCTTTTAAATTAAGTGTTGTAAGTTTCCCACAATTCATAAACATGGCTCCCATATCTATGACATATCTCGTATTAAATCCACTTAAATCAAGACTTGTTAGAGAGTCACAATTTTTAAACATATATCCCATACTGGTAACATATTCCGTATTAAAACTGCTTACATCCAGTTTTTCAAGCATAGAACATTCTGCAAACATTTGATCCATTTTTCTCGCACTGCCCGTATTGAAACTGCTAAGATCAAGTTCCTTGAGATTACTACACTCACTAAACATGCAAACAAAACTGTCCACATTTTTAGTATTAATTCCGCTTAAATTAACTTTTGTAAGTTCCCTGCACTTTTCAAACATATCTCCCATATTAGTCACATTTTCCGTATTAAGTCCGCTCAGGTTAACCTCTGTGAGGTCATAGCAGTTACTAAACATCCCATACATATCTGTTACATATTGCGTATCAAGTCCACTTAAATCTATTTTCTTAAGGCTTTGACATCTTTCAAACATATAACTCATACTTTCTACATAACGTATATCAAAGTTGCGAAATTCAACCGTTTCTAATTGTGAATAATATTTAAAAAGCATATCACATTCATCTATAGCCATTATTGCATTATTCATGCTTACTACATAATATGTATCACCAACCAAATACACACATATGGAACTGTCACCATCAATGCTTATATCTGTACCTGTTAATTTATCTATCTTTGCAGATATATCTGACCTAATATCCTTTTTCGAAATAAATACAATATTTTTAGCACTGTCAGGAACTGCAGCCTTTAGTTTAGATTTCTTTAACATGATAACTTTAGCATTATCTGCTGCCTGAACTTCCTTCATATCTGTAATAAATCCGGATACAACCAGCATTAATGCCATAATCACCAATGCCATAATATGCTTACCATATTTCTTATTATTAACTTTTAACTTCTTTAAAATATTCATAAACTTAACCTTTCTTTACCCATTTTCCGTCTGCGCCGACATAATATCTGCCATTATCTACCCATTGAGATATAGCCATTGTTCCGTCAGCTTTCACATAATATGTTCCACCTATCCACTTGGAAGTCTGCATATGACCTGCTGAATTAAAATAATACCATTTATTATTAATCTTACCCCAGCCTGTCTTCATCTCACCTGAAGTATTAAAATAGAACCAGTTGCCATTAATCTGCTTCCAGCCTGTCTGCATTATTCCTGAACCATTAAAATAATACCACTTATGCTTAACCTGTTTCCAGCCTTTTGTCTTTTTTCCGTCAATTTTAATGTAAGTCCAGCTATTGCCCTGCTTCTTCCATCCTGTCCTTGTAAAATATCCGGGATTACTGCTTCCTCCATCTATGTGTGCAAATTCTGAACCGATGTTGTTCCCGCCAATTACATATTTTGTTCCACTTCCCCCTTCAAGGTCATAACAATATTCGAACATTTCCGGTGCTTCCACATTTACTTTAAAACTGCTGCTTGCACCGATTTTTTTTAGCTCATCACAAAACCAGAACATTTTCGTCATGTCTGTAACTTTAGATGTATCAAAATTAGCAAGATCTAAACTTTTTAATTTATCACAGCCATAAAACATCTGATACATACTCTTAACATTAGAAGTATTGAAATTAGACAAATCTAACTCTCTTATTTCATAGATATTTCGAAACATTCCTCCCATATTGGTTACTTTAGATGTATCAAAGTTGCTCACGTCTAATTCTGCTAAATTCCTACAGCTACCAAACATAACTGACATATTAGTAACTTTGGATGTATCAAAGTTACTCACATCTAAGTGTCTTAAGTTACCACAGCTTGCAAACATAGATGCCATGTCAGTTGCTTTAGATGTGTTGAAGTTACTTAAATCTATACTTGTAAGACCACAGCCTTCAAACATATATCTCATATCTGTTACATTGCGCGTATTAAAGCTTGATACATTGACATCTTTCAAATGTGTACAGCCCATAAACATATACTGCATATATGTTACTTTCTTAGTATTAAAATTCGACAGATTAAGAAAATTCAAACTCTCACAATCTGCAAACATATATTGCATGTCAGTTACATTACGTGTATCAAACTTACTTACATCTATACTTGTTATGTCATAACATCTCCTGAACATATATTTCATACTGGTTACATTTCCTGTATAGAAATTCGTAAAATTGATTTTTAAAAGTCTCATGTAATCAGAAAACATATATGCACATGTATCCGGCTGCATCTTCTTATTATTCATACTTACCACATATGCTTTATTTGTATCTATCAAAAATACCTTTACAGAGCCATCCTGCTTAACACTTATGTCCTGTCCTGACTGCTTATTAATTTCTGTTAACACATTTCCCCGCAAATCCTTCTTCGAAACAAAATGAATTTCTATTATTTTTAACGAATACGTAGATTCATTAAATTTCTGCCGACTAAACGTTACAATATCTGTAGTTTCTGCCGCAATAGTTTCTACACTGTTAAACCATATGTTGAATACAATCATAGCCATAATTGCAATCATAATTGTGCATATATGTCTACGTCTTATTTGACATACCATAGCTTTCTCTGACTTTTTCATAACTTCTCTCCATTTCCATTGTTTTTCTTAATACAAAATCTGCTTTTTCATATCTTTCCTGTGTACCTCATCATAAATTATCCACTGTTTCCAAAATATAGAATCTGTTATTTCATATTTTTTATATAACCTGCGTACATTTATGAATCATTCAAATCATTAGTTATCAAAAAGCGGTAAGAAATCTGCACCCAACACTTCTTACCGCCTTTACTACTAGCTATATTTATATACTAGC
>OMAO01000964.1_pt1 | contig 12428 bp, 10 predicted proteins | sample 1644641 | NCBI WGS metagenome assembly OMAO01 (sample SAMEA103958120, study PRJEB25191) | human gut metagenome | biome: human-associated habitat [ENVO:00009003]; feature: intestine environment [ENVO:2100002]; material: feces | place: Germany | collected 2013/2015
TTTCTATCCACTTTGTATTTGAAATGTTTTGGACAGGTCTCAGCATGGCTCTTATGAGTGCCATATATAATATAGGAAGTGTTATTCTTCAGGGAAGTATAAACGCACTCGGAAATGTCTACATCGCAGCCCAGGTGGGCGGCAGAAGGCTTGCCGAGTTCTTCTACACACCGGGAATTGCCCTTGGAACAAGTGCTGCCACATTTGCCAGCCAGAACTATGGTGCTCACAAAAATTCCAGAATCAAGAAAGGAATATTCGCCGCCATTACCATGTATGGAGTGTGGTGGGTGCTTGCTATGATCTGCACCTTCACCATTGCAAGATCTATTCTAGTGCTGATAACCGGAAGCTCAGACAATACAGTTATATCCAATGGTCTCATGTATCTCAGGATCAGCATACCGATGATACCGCCTATGGCGGTTCTCGTAATAGTACGAAATGCCCTTCAGGGAATGTGCCACTCAGTGGCGCCGCTGCTGTGCAGCGCACTGGAGATGATCGGCAAGATAATATTTGCAGTATTTCTCGTTCCAGTCTACGGCTACGTTGCCGTGTGCGTATGTGAACCGGTGACTTGGGTAGTATGTTTCCTGTTCATCATGGTAGCCGCACTGATATTCAGAGCAGACTTCAGGGATCCTGACATACTATGAAAACCTACGAAAACCACTCTCTAGGATAATATCCTGTTTTTGTATCTTTGAGTCCTATTATAACGTTAAAAAAGACGCCAGCCACCACCGTCAGCCGTTTCAGACATGACGATGGCGACCGGCGCCAATTCGAACAATAAAATTTGAACGATAAACTACCAATAACATTACTCAACTAATGTATTGTAGATAGTTATTTAAAAGTTAAAAACATCAAAGCTTGTACCTATATCTATTTGCTACTTCCTAACAAGATGGATCTGGTAAGCATTGTACTCGCCGAACTTGAGTGGTACAGGAAGTCCTATCTGGTCAAGTCCCTGTCCGCTGTACTCTGCGCCAGTCTCCTCGTCAACATATGTGGCATCCGCATCAAGTCCCTTTACTCTGACAAAAGGTACAGGGGCATTGCAGAAGCTCTCCACCGTCACGATATTGACAAGTGTCTCTGACTTATCCCTTGCTACAAATGACCATGCAGCTACGCCTTTGCTCTTGTCTGCATCCGTCAGTCTATAGTAGAGTCCGTTGTGAAGGAGATCCCAATACTTCTTGTAGTTTTCTACCTGAGCCTTGACCTCTTCCTTCTCCTCATCACTGACCTTGTTCAGATCAAGCTCGTAGCCAAAGCTTCCCGCCATGGCAACGACAGCTCTTGTATTGAACGGAGTCGTCCTGCCTGTCTGGTGATTCGGAACCGCTGATACATGTGAGCCAACCACCGATATAGGATAGCCAAATGAAGTTCCATACTGTATGTCAAGCCTGCAAATGGCATCCGTATCATCACTGCACCAGATCTGTGGTGTGTAATACATCATTCCGGCATCAAATCTTCCACCGCCACCGCTGCAGCCCTCGATGAACATCTTTGGATATCTTGCCTGAAGTCTCTCCATGAAATCATATACACCAAGTACATACTTGTAAAGGATTGTTCCATTGTTCTGGATTCCCTCTGTCATAGAGTATACATTTAGGATGCTTCTGTTCATATCCATCTTTATATAATCAACATCTATCTTGTCAAGCACCGCTGTCAGCTGATTAAATATGCAGTTTACGACCTCTTTTCTTGAGAAGTCCAGATTCAGCTGGCTTCTTCCCATGACCGGCTTTCTTTCAGGTATCACAAATGCATAGTCAGGATGCTCCTTGAAAAGCTCGCTCTTCTCAGATACCATCTCCGGTTCGATCCAGATACCAAACTTCATGCCGAGAGCCTTCACTCTTTTCACAACATCAGCCATAGGACCGCCCATCTTATCCTCATTTACAAACCAGTCGCCAAGTCCTGACTTGTCGTCATCTCTCACACCGAACCAACCGTCATCCAGGACAAGCATCTCAACGCCAAGCTCTGAAGCCTGCTTTGCTATATTTACGATGTCATCACCGTTGAAATCAAAGTATACTGCCTCCCAGCTGTTGATGAGTATAGGTCTCCTCTTTGTCTTGTACTCGCCACGGCAGATATTGTATCTGACAACATCATGCATCTTGTGTGACATGTCTGCAAATCCATCAGGTGAATAAACCATGACTACCTCGGGTGCCACAAACTCACTCTCAGGATAGAGCACATACTCAAACATCTCATCCTGAACACCCATGTTAAGTCTCACCTGATCTGTCTGATCCTTCTCAACCTCACAGTTAAAGCTTCCACTGTATAGAAGTGAGATTCCATAGCAGTCACCTGCATCCTCATTTGAATTCTTGCCTGCAAGTACCACAAATGGACCGTGCTGATGGCTTGATGTACCCCTTGTGCTTCCGATCTTCTTCACACCATGATTTATAGCTTCTCTCTCATACATGCGCTCCATAGCATGTCTTCCATGGAAGTGGATGAGATCATAATCACCTGTCACAAAATCCAGGCTCACACTTGATGCCTTTGCCACAAATATATCCGCATCGCTTATATTTCTGACTATAGCTGATCTTGTGATCAGATCCTTATCCTCTATAATTCCATACAGGAGTTCAACCTCCACTCCCACCTGAGGATCCTGAAGAACGATCTTGAGTGTCTCGCCCTTCTCGCCATCATTTGTGTATGCTGCAGGAAGACCCTTGAGACTGTACTTTTTGTCCATAACCTCGTACGAAACATATCTGAGATCACAACCGTGGATTCCTTCTATATCCTTTACGTTGAATGCAGGTGTTCTGAAATCTCCGTTGCCGTAGCAGCTGTATTCCTGTGGAATATTGTCCAGAGAAAACTCTCTGCTCTCCTGTGCCTCGTATGGATTGCCTGAGAATCCTCTATCGTAATGAGTTATGACATATGACATATCCCCGTCCATTTTCTTGCCGTAATACAGATGAGCCAGATATCCATAATCAATCACCTTCATCTGATATGTAGTATTTTTGGTATTCAGTGTGAAAAGCTTTTTCTCTTCATTTATCAATATTGCCATGCCCAAGTCCTCCTTTTCGTGATCTCCAGTTTCTCTACAGCCAATTTCCATTTGACTGGTCTTTCTTCATAATTTATCTACAACCGGCTCCGCCGGAATGTATTCCTAGTTAAGTTTTAATTCGATTCCCTGCAATTTTTCATTTTGGGATTCCACACAAGCTTCTTAAAAGCTATTTTCCAAGTTCCACCATATAGTCCACAAATTTCTCCACATATCCATAATCTGCCGCATATGCTGACAATCCAATATATGCCTTGCCATCTGTGTACTCAGTAAGTCCTGCCGCCTTGTATCCTTCAGATACATCTATTCCGACAGGTATCTTCTTTCCGTCTTCATCCTCGTAATAAATTATCCTATCCTTATACTTATCATATATATCGCCGACCTTCTCATCCGACAGGTCTGCAAGTCTGCCGCTCTTCGCCAGACCTATGAGATTGTCATACTGGCACAAGACTGCCTGAGCAGTGTCCGCCTCAAGGTATGCCAGCACCTTCATATAGTAACTGTTCTTATAATCTGAGTTATTTGCCAGATTAAAAAATGCATTGTTGTCAAATGTAACCCTTCCCGGGAGATTTTCTTCCCCTACATACGACACAAACCCCTGTGTCAGCTTGCTGTTCCCTGAAACATCATCGTAGTTGTTCACAAGGACGACATCCAGTATCGGCTTGTCCTCCCTCGTTGCAAACACAACAGCAAAATACACTACAAGTCCCACGAGAACGACAGCACCGATTATCCAAAGCTTGTAATAATCCCAGATATATCCTATTTTTTTGCGTGTGGAGTCCATCTCTTTGATCTTCTGTTTTTCTTCTTCCGTGATTATCGGCTTTTTCATAGACGTCCTCCTTTTGTTTCTGTGTTGAGTGAACGCATGAGATGCGCTTCGCGCGGCGTCCACAGTATCGCAAGGGTGGCGTCAGTAAGTGACGTCACCCTGTGGTCATATATAATATCTTTTTTAACTTTCTTTAGAGCTTTCCACCTGATGTTGCGATACCTTCTACGAACTGCTTCTGGAATATCAGGTATATAACGATCATTGGTATACATGATATAAGAGATGCAGCCATCAGCTGTGGATAGTTGGACTGATACTGTCCCTGCATTGTTGCAAGAGCTGCTGAGAGCGGCATCTTGTTTGCACTGCTGTTTACAACCAGTGGCCACATCAGATCCTTGAATGCGAACACTGCTGTGAATATACCGAGGGCAACCATCGATGATCTTGCAAGCGGAGCCATGACGAACACGAATGTCTTTGGAATGTTACATCCGTCAAGTCTCGCTGCCTCCTCGAGATCTCCAGGAAGTCCCATGTAAGCCTGCTTGAGCAGGAAAGTACCGAACGCTGTTACAATTCCCGGGAATACCAAAGCAAACATTGTATTTGTCATGCCCATCTTACTGATCATCAGGAACTGTGGGATGATGAATATCTGTGAAGGAATCATCATCTGGAAAAGTATCAGGGAGAACATAAAGTCTCTGCCCTTGAACTTAAGTCTTGCAAATGCATATCCTGCGAGTGTTGCTGTGAGACATGCACACACAACTCTGAAGAATATGAGCAGTAATGTGTTCTTGTAGAGAACAAGGAAGTTCATGTTATTCCAAACAGTAGTGAACGCGTCTGTACGCCACTGTGATGGGAATATTACGAATGGACTTACCGAAGTTGCCTCTGTTACTGTCTTAAATGCTGTGAGTGTCATCCATACAAATGGCACTATCATAATGATTGAGAATATGATCAGAATGAGGTGAATCAATAATCTCTGCATTCTTCTCTTAAACTGTACGCCTCTTGTCATATCGATTCCCCCTTCCTAGTTATAATGAACCCACTTCTTCTGACCGATCATCTGGAATACTGTAAGTACCATGATGACTGCGAGAAGAAGAACTACTATTGCTGATCCATAACCCTTGTTACCATTCTGGAATGAGTACTGGTAGAACAGATATACGATGGATTCTGTCTTCTTGAGGGCCGGATTGGAAATATCCATTACCATGTATACAAGGTCGAATACCTGAAGTGCTCCGATTACTCTTGTTACAAGTACGAAGAATACTGTAGGGGAGAGAAGTGGAAGAGTGATCTTGAAGAATGCTCTTACTCCTGATGCTCCGTCAATATCTGCTGCCTCGTAGTAATCCTTAGGTATCTCCTGAAGTCCTGCAAGGAACAGAACCATGTTGTAACCAATGATCGACCATACACCGATGATTGCAACTGAGATCCATGCGATCTTTGGATTGGATATCCACTCGATCTTTGTACCGAGGATGTGGTTTAACAGACCGAACTGTGAATTGTATAACCATCTCCATACCATGGCTACAGCTGCAGGTGCAACTACCATTGGCAGGAAGAATATTGCTCTGTATATTGTTCTTCCGTGCATCTTACGATTCAGGAATACCGCAAGTATAAGTGCGATGGCGATTGAGAATGGAACCTCAATGATCGCATACTTGAATGTATTGAGAAGTGACTGCCATACCTCAGGGTCAGCAAACATCTTCTTGTAATTTGCAAATCCTGCAAATGATGAATCTCCGAATGATCCAACCTTACAGAATGACTGATATATTGTCTGTACTATAGGCCATAAGTTAAGTACGATGATTCCTATCATTGTTGGGAGGATGAATGCCCAGCCCCATTTGCGCTGGTTTCTTTCCCATGTTGTTGACTTCTTTTTCTTGAACTCTTTATCTTCTGCTACTGCCGGCTTAACTGTCTGTGTCTCTGTAGCCTGGATTATCTCAGCCGCTTTTTCTTCAACTTTCTTGTTGTTATCTGACATAAAATCCCTCCTCTTATTCATTTATATTGTAATTAACACCCCGCCTGTTTCTGGTAAGCAATGGGTAGGACCTCCATCCTACCCACTGTTATGTTATCTTATAAATGCTCTGTAGGATTACTTGTCTTCCTCATCGATGTACTGGTTCATCTGAACTGCGAAGTCCTTACATGACTGCTCCATCTTTGATGGATCTGCCCATGCATCTGCGAAGAAGGTCTGTGCTGCCTGTGACCATACTGTTGAATTGTATGTGTAAGGTCTGAGTACAAGCTCATTTGTTACGCCTGGAACTGTCGACTCCTTTGTGATATCAAGGTAAGCGTTGAGGTTGAACTTATCTGTACAGTTAACCCACTTGTCTGATGTGTTGTTGTAAGCTGACATTGTTACACCGAGCTCAGCCTGCTTCTCCTGCATCTCCTTTGAACCGAACCACTCGATAAGCTTCCAGCAGTCATCTGGTCTCTTTGTGCCTGCTGATGCAGCCCATCCAAGTCCGTTACAGATAGAAGTTCTCATACCTGTTGTCTTGTCATATGGAAGAATTGCTACGTCACAGTTCTCAACGAGATACTCATTGTCAAGGAATCCTGCTGTCATCCATGAACCCTGTGTGATCATTGCTACTGTGCCTGACTGGAACATAACGTCTGTACCTGTCTCTGACATTGTTGTTGCTGGTGGACAGCAATCCTTGAGGAGCTTTCCTACATAATCCATAGCCTTGATAGTGTTGGCATCATCATATCCTGACTTTGTGTGATCGTCATTTACGATGTAACCGCCCATTGAGTAAACCATGTTGTAGTAAGTATCCTGATCGTTTGATGTGTTCATACAGAAACCGTACTGTGAACCGTCATCCTTTGTGAGTTTCTTAGCTGCATCATAGAGATCATCCCATGTCCAGTTCTCATTTGGATACTCAAGTCCTGCATCATCGAACATCTTCTTGTTGTACCAGAGAGCGATTGTATCGTAATCCTTTGGTATTGCATAATATGAACCATCATATGTGTAGAGCTCTGTGATCTCTGACATGTAGTTGCTCATATCAACTTTGTCACTCTTTTCGATGTAGTCATCGAGCTTTAAGAGCTTGTTGTTCTTCATGTACATCTGTGAGTTGTTGGAGTGCATCCAGAATACATCCGGCATATCTCCACCTGATGCTCCAGCCTCAAGAAGTGTCCAGTATGAATCCCACTCCTTAACCTGTACATCAACCTTGATTCCTGTCTCTTCTGTGAAAAGATCACATATCTGCTGCAGACCCTTCTGCTGGTTGTTATCCCAGATAACTACCTCAAGTGCATCCTTGCTGCTGCCGCCCTTACTTCCATCGCCGCCGCCACATGCGCACAGTGAAAATGCTGTTGCTGCTGCAAGCCCTACTGCCACTGCTTTCTTCATTGTTCTTCTCATAAAACATTCCTCCTTTTTACATCACCGGCAGGATTTACGACACCCACATTCTCTTTCATACCCTGAATTCTGCGTCCTGTTCTGCCGGTTCGCCTTACGGCGTTCTGTGTGCTTCCTATGATTGAATTATAAAATTTTGGTGAAGATTTTTACATGGAAAAATGTCAAAATGTCATGGGTTTTTGTCACAAATGTATATTTTTAAGTAGTTAAGTTCGCTATTTTTGTGCTATTTTATGGCAAAATGTAGAACACATATGGAAAATTGTAAAACATGCTATATTATGGCATGTATTTTTGTGCTATAGTTAACTTACATTATTTGGGCAGCTGATCATACATATCAGCAAAGGTTATGTCTACTATCTACATTAATTAATATCAGGAGGGAACTTATGAACATTTTCAATAGCGATGGCTGGTTTGCCAGAATCTTTGGCACAATTGGCGACATTATAGTAGTGAACATTCTATTCATAATATGCAGCATTCCAATATTCACCATGGGTGCGTCAATGAGTGCCATGTACTACACATTACTTAAAAAACAGCGGACAGGTGAGACCGGAGGAATTATAAAACTATTCTTCAAGGGTTTTAAAGACAATTTCAAAAAATCTACCATAGCATGGCTCTTATTCCTGCTGATAGCCTTTGTATTCTCACTGGACTTCAATCTCTTTGGCAAAGGTGGTCCTCAGGAAAACAAGCTCATGTATTACACCAGTGTGATCTTCTTCATATTGATATGCTTTATCGCCATCTATCTGTTCCCAGTGATAAGCGCATTTGAGAATACATTAAAGAACCTCATACTCCAGTCCATATATATGGCGGCAAAGAATTTTATATTCACCATTATTATAATGATACTTTACACATTGCCTGCATATTTCCTGCTTGCCAGCCCACAGGTGTTCATGGTAGGCATCTTCATACTTATAGTGTGCGGATTTGGGCTGATAGCTTATGTATCATCATTCATGTTCATAAAGGCATTTTCACCATACCTCGAAGCTGTCACCAAGCAGTACACAGATGACGATCCAGACTCATGGATGAGATCAAATGAAGTATCAGATGATCCCTCAGGTGAATCAGACAGCAAAATCCTGCCAGATAAGTCATCTTCCGATCAGGTATCTTCCGGCCAGAAGGATTCCAGAAAGGTCACTAAAAAGCTGGAAGTCAGCAATTCCAATAAATAAGGACATAAAAACAGGATATACATCCCATGTCATCACATATACGACATATGGAATGTATATCCTGTTTTTTAGTATCATATCAATAGCGCTCTCTAGTAGCTATACTCTCATCTAAAGCTTAGATGCCTCATGGTCACCCTTGGCTTTGCCTGTCTCAAGCTCCACCTCTAGATTTCGAAATGATTTCGGGCTCATCCCGAACTTCTGCTTAAATGCCTTTGAGAATGAAAGCGAATCCTCATAACCACACTGGTATGCGATTATATTGATCTGTTCCTTTGAAGATCTAAGCAAACTTGCAGCTTTCTCCAATCGGAAATTAATCAGATATTCCTGTGGTGAGACACCCATCTCCTTCTTGAAGCTTCCTGTCAGATGACTTCTGCTTATTCCTATGAAATCAGCAATATCATCTATCTTGATCTTGTTCATATACTTCTCAGTGATGAAATCAACTGCCGCCTTGACGTATATCTTACTTGGATACTCTACATTGTCATTCTCCTGCTGACCAGATGTATTGTCCTCCATAATAGTAGCAAACAACATCATAAGCGCACTCTGTCTCTTGACCTCGTTTATACGTGTGATCTGCGAATACTCGAGCATATTGTTTATACATGTTGCACATGTATCCATCTGCTCGATCTTAATGATCGGAGAATCCTTCTTATAACCCATGGACTCTATGAAATCCTCTGCTCTGTATCCGTGGAATCCTACCCACATATAACTCCAAGGATCATCATCATCTGCCTTGTATATGGTTTCTTCTCCCGGTCTGATGATGAAAGCCTGTCCCGCCTCCAGCTCATAACTCTTACCACCTATAGTGAATACTCCCTTGCCTTTTTTTACGATATGGATGACGTATGACTCCCTCACATATGGTCCGAACTTCCACCCCTTGATGCAATCCTCTCTGCCACAATAGTCCAGACTGATTGCGGTACCCCACATATAGGAGTTAGACAATTGGAGATCTTCCAGGCAAGCAAAACCAACACTGTCTGTTAAACCAACTTTTCTTACCATAACCCGTCCTTTCTTTACTACTTCTTTGCCACCCTGACTAAATACTTTTTTATTGTAGCACAATGTTTAATTAATGACAAAACTTTTTACCATATACATAAAAAATGCACAATATAAAAGTGCGGGATTTTTATTAGTATCCCGCACTTTTATAATCTGTCCGCCCTGCTGAACAAGTGTCAGTAGGACTTCTTATTCTATGTATTTATGATAACCAGTCAAGGTATCCAAATACTTCTGCCGCATGCTTGAAGTAATACATTACCTGCTCTGCACATGCACCACTGTCAAATATCTTTTGTGCGATGTTGTCAAATACAGTGATAAGGAAGATCGATATAACAACAGCTGCTATGATTGCGTATAATCTGTTGTTGTCATCAAGATCCAGACTCTCATATGCAGCATGGGCTGCAACAAGGATTCCACCGATACTTATCGCTGCAAAGAGAATATATGCAAATCCGCCTATGATTCCGCTGAGAAAACCAACCTTGTGAAGGATTCCTGAGATGATCTCAAATACGATTCCGACTACAACAGCAATCGTCTCATATACAGCAATCGTTCCTGATACATTTATCGCCTTGCCAAATGTCATTCTGCCCTTGAATATGATTCCGCCCGATATGAAAAGTCCTGCTGTTATGATGATGTTTGCAATTATCATAAATACCAGCATATAGAATCCTCTGCCGAGGGCTGGTCCAAAATCCATACCCATGATGAGAAGTCCTATAAGTGAAAATACAAAAGTAACAACTGCATTTACACCTATGAGTATTCCGCCTGAAACCATATTCTCACTCTCGACCATCTCGCCCGCCGTATCAGCAGGTGTCTTGAAAAGTCCAAGTACATTTTTAAGAATGCCGTTTATCATGTCATTTGCTGCTGACGATTTCTTAGCCTGCTGCTGGCCATACTGCTGATTCATCTGTGGCTGGCCATAACCCTGCTGACCATACATCTGCTGATTCATCTGTGGCTGGCCATAGCCCTGCTGACCGTACATCTGCTGGTTCATTTGTGGCTGACCATAGCCCTGCTGACCGTACATCTGCTGGTTCATCTGTCCCTGACCGTAACCCTGCTGACCATACATCTGCTGATTCATCTGTGGCTGGCCATATGTACCTGTCTGTGCCTGGCTGTATGCACCTGTCTGCTGATTTGCCTGAGCCTGATCTGACGATGGGCTTTCTCCCTGTGGCTGACCAAACTGCTGATCCTGATTTTCGTTCATTTGTTGATTTACCTCCAATTCCTTTTCCCTGTGATCTTTCATATATCAACTAGTATGATAACAAATCTCTTTAGTTTTGTCATCATATCTAATTCTTGTAATTTCCATCAAAATGATTTATTGCATTCTGGCTGTCATATATGGCATGATATGATAATGTTGTATAATCTATATATGAAGATTCCTTCATCTCGTCCTGTCCAATATTATTTGACCTCACAAGAGCAGACAGAACAATTCCTATCGTAAGAAATATTCCACATGCAACACCCACAGCAACAAACACAAATGTTAACGAACCCATGTTTTATCCTGCCTTTCCTTCACATATTCAATAGTTCCTGAACTTCTGAATCTGTGAATATCAATTCTCGACCTGTGAAGCTTATTGATAGCTCTCCAGAAATATAGGATACAGTTGACCACCAGAAACAAATACGCGCCAACAACATACATCAGAATTTCAGAACCAAACATCCAGATATCCATTATGAAATTCCCCATAAGTACTGAAAGCCATGTACAAAATATAACCATTATTGTCATGAGTATACCTATGGACGCTCCAACCTTAAATCTGTTTGATGGGACATTGCCCACAACTTTTCCAGTCTGACCATTTACTGCAACTGTATAAAGTATCCCCTGATACTGAAATGTCATGAACCATACCGGAAACAACGCATATTCTATGTCTGACAATTCTATCTCTGTCTTTTCATCAGTGACATGATAATCTTTAAACCGTTTATCTCCAGGATCTCCAAGCATCTCATCACGAAGGGCTTTATCACTCTTCTCCTTTGCCACTGCCGCGATCACTTTTGCAGGGACATCATATCTGTCCGTATAAAACCCCGAAAGATATTCCGGCGAAAATGCCAGTACTCTGTCAATATCATACGGCTCAAGCCTTGATGATATGTTGTCATTCAATCTGCGTGATGCATCACCTGGTACCCTTGACACTATACATTCCGCATCCTTCATACAATTATGTATTATTCTCTCTGTATCGTTTTTCCGGGAATTCTGGGTTACCGAATCTAACCATTTGCTATCGCCGCCAGTGCGCACTTCCCTTTTATTTTCAGTGAATATATATTTGATTTTCTTTTTTACATGATATGATACGAGCCAGTGAGGTACATATATTCCTCGTATCTTGTCTATCTGGAAATGCTTTATCTCGTCCGGAACGAACCATCCTTTACAAAACCTGTCACGAATCAGTTGTTCCGCTCTCTTCTGTGATATTGAAAATGGAATTATAAGATCCGGCTCCAGCTCCTTATCCAGTCTGTCCACCAATATCATCGGCTGTCCACAGTAGGCACAGAAGCTTGACGTCTCCGTGGCTTTCACCATGAGTTTCGCTCCACATGACGTACATTCATACAGATTCATCTCCATATACTTTGGAGAATCCTCATCATTTCCAAGGTTTATCTCATCCATGGTGTATATGTCATCCGGACTGTCCGTGATATATCTCTTTATCCTGGCAATCTTTCTCATGGATTTGTAGCTCCGCTTGTCTACCAGCTCGCCATCTTCATTTTCGATCATAGCGGAGTTTTTTGTCCCCC
>OMAO01000966.1_pt1 | contig 12390 bp, 20 predicted proteins | sample 1644641 | NCBI WGS metagenome assembly OMAO01 (sample SAMEA103958120, study PRJEB25191) | human gut metagenome | biome: human-associated habitat [ENVO:00009003]; feature: intestine environment [ENVO:2100002]; material: feces | place: Germany | collected 2013/2015
TTCTTCTTTAGTCATAGATATACACGTTTAAATTCTGATAAAATCTGTAACACAATAAGCCATACAACAACAAATATCAATCGTCCAACATATTTCCACATATAGCTTTCATTATCATAGCGAAAACAATCCCAAAAAGCATAAATTCACTCCTTTCTAATATTATTGTCCACCCATCTCATTGCGCCCTTTAACGCATCAGTTGTAGACCTGTAAAACATATCTACAAAGAGAACCATCCGTTCACCTTTTATTATCCGGTACATGAAGTCTTTTTCTCCTGTGACCTCTATTGTACAGCCCTTGTAAAATGTGACATATTTCTTTCTCATACGGCAAAGATATAGTTTATTGGTTTTCCAACAACTTTTTATTAACTTTTATTAAGCGTTTTTCCCAGTCGTTCAGATTGTCACCCGTCTTAATCTTCTCCATAACCGAAGCTATATCAAAAGATTTACATTTTTCATACAGATCACTCATTGTCGTTCCTTGTATGATAACTCCGTTCTTTTCCCCGGAAAAATATCCGTCAACACTCTCTATCACATCCCATTTCCGTCCTTCCAGGATGTATTGTTTATTGTTCGTTCCCATTATATTTAGCTATTATATTATTCATTTCATTGTTCTTGGCTTCCGTAAGACCTAATTCGGATATATTTTGAAGCGCAATCTCACATTGTTGACTAATGTATGAGATTTCATTGACATCAATATCACGGTTATCGTATATAAACGCTTTCCCTAGCTTAACAGCAAGACCTTGACATATATTCCCGGCAACTTTTTCAGCCGCTATAATGTTAAAACAAATAATTTGCTTAATACTTAGCTGATTGCTCGTTCCCATATTCTTTTGTTTTTAAGTTAGTAATCAAGTTCATTTGAAAGTATTGTGTACTTGTTGATACTATCTCTGTATGATTCAAATAACGGACAATCTTTCAACATAGTAATTTAATGCGAAAGAATACTTTTTCTTTAGTTCATTCTTACTTTGTTGTTTATCGAAGTATTCACTACATGATGATAGGCTTAATGATAATAAAGCCAAAATTTCAATTCGTTTCATAATTCAATCATTTAATTGTTAGTAATAGTTCCGCCCGTGGAACTTGCACCACTTGCAAGGCGTTGAACCTTTGGCGGATAATTCGGCTTAAAAACCGTTGTACCCAGTCATCTCCTTCAATGTCCCACACACGATCCAATTTGTTATCGCAAACAACGATTCTACAAGGAAAATGTATATCATTATCTTATTTAAATTAGTAACTTGCTGTATATATACGGACAGGGACAGGCGCATTATTCTCCTCTGTATATTGGTATCCAGTCTTCATATTCCAATAAGGGGAAGAGCCTAAATACTTTGTCATACTGTTGCTATAACGTACGTATATTCCGAAATAGTCCATGAACTTGCCGCGCTGCCTTGTATATCGGCTTATTCGCTTCCATTGCTTGTTTAATTGTTCGGGTGTCTTTGTTCTTTCCATATCCTTTTTTTGTTTTAATAGTTAATCACCTTCTGTTATCAGTACGGGCGAGTTTTCATAAATCACATACCCGTATAATTTACCGTCTATTTCTTTGCCTTTCTTTGGCTGGTAGTCCCTTCCTTGCACGTAGAAATTACCATCAAAAGGGTATGCGTTAATATGCTTATGCGGTATGTCAGTTGCACACATTCCAACCCAATAAGGGTATTTAAATAATTTCCCGTCCTTATCCCTTGCTATATAGAATTTCGCTAAATCTTTCTTATTATCGAAAAATACGGTTTTCTCGATGATAGGTTCGTATTTGTGATTCACAGCAGATAAAGTATAAATCATTCCGATAATTTTTACCCCGTTCAAATTGCAGCCGTTAGTAAGTCGTTCTACCTCTTCTCTTGCTGCTTCCATCGTTGCGAAAATGCAGGTATATAGGTTTTCGCCTTTGCCCAAATAGGCGCGTACTTCGTAAATCATTGTTTTTGCTTTTTAGTTATTAATAGCTCCCGGCGGCGGTGGCGATCCGCTTGTTGTTCTCCACGCCGGGATAGTTGGTTATTTAAATACATGATCAATGAATACCGTATTCGTTTGTCATTCTCCTTTTAATTTAAAAGCAAAATATCCGCGTATGGTGCCGTTTCTTTCATTATCGCTCTGTTCGTTGTTCTCCATACCGGGCAATCCTATTTATCTTAATTCCCTAAATGAAACCGTTTCAAAATCGCTCTTAATAATCTCTATCAAATCGGTCCAATTCCTTGCGTATCTCTCTCATTTGTTCAAACGGTACGGTTACAATGTTCCCGGCAACTAAAAGTTGCGCAAAATGTTGTCTAATTCTTCGCGTTTCATATTATTGTATATTTTTGTAAAACTCACAATACAGGCCGTACAGGTCTATAATATCTGAGTCGGTTAGTATTCTTCTTATTACTCTAATCACTTTCATTATTCGTTCAAATATGATTTAGGAAGAAAAGGGAAAACTCTTAACACTTCATCAAAACGCACGTTCCCAAACTTTTCGATATATACGGAAAAATAACGTGTTCCCGTGTAGTAATCGCTTTTAAAGGTTATACAGTTGGGTATATCTTTTCGATTTAACGTTTTATAGTCGTTTGCGTGCTCTCTTACAAACTTAATCAATTCGGGCGTATCTAGGTACATTTTGATTATTTTTTGCGTCCTGGTGCCGTTATAATACGCTCGTTTAACCTGTTTTTCGGGTAACTTGTGCCCGTCATAGCTTTTCCAAAACTTGATATTTTCCTTGATAATATTCAATGTATCAATGCTTCTACTAGCTTTAAACGTTCCTATCTTAATACTTTCATTTTCAAGGATAGGATATAATTCTTTTTCTATATTCTGTTTTTTCATAATACTATTCGTTTAAATATTACTTTCTGTAATTGTTTTTTAGCGTATTTCGTAACGGTTTAATTGTTCCCGAATAAATTGAATGTGTGTTTTTTGTTCGTTTAACGGCAAAGAATATAATTCTTTGTAAAATTTGTTTTCGCTTATAATCTTACATTTGTTGTCTTTGCAATATCTTTTAAAATCTTTTTCCGTGCCGTTCCCAAAATTGAAAGCTAGTTTAATTTTTTCATTACACCAAACAGAGTAGCCACCGTCTTGTATAGCTTCATTGATTGATTTATACCGGCGGCCTGATATACCGCCGCTAAAACTGTCAATAGTAAATTGTATCATAATGTTTTTGTTTTATTGATGGTAGAATATTGGTTTGTTGAGTATTTCCCAATAGAAGGCTTTATTTTGCCTCTATTGGCGTTTTTGGATGGAGTATTGCACACTGTCAAGAATATACTTGGCATGCTCCTGGGACGCTTCCTGTTTTTCCTGTCTGGTGGGTGTTATCCCGTCGTACTTGTATAACAGTTTGGCAGCCTCTCTGATTATGGTTTTCATTGTGTTGCAATTTGCAAGATATTCTAATTGTGGTTGTACACCTTTGTTCGCTTTTTTGATCACACAGCTTTGCAACCATGATGTAATATTGTATATCTCACTTGTATTACGTATATACATTGCAAGTAAATTAGGTATGTCGTTTCTTCTTTCCATAATGTTACGTTTTTAATTGTTATTGTTTTGTTTCTGTTTTTCGATATAATCAGTTACCCGTATAGATAGGTACAGGCATCCTAGTAGTATTAATGTTTCGATCATTCCGTATATTTTTTTGACTTAATTTTTTTGCAAATATTCGTTTAGATCAACTTCTGAATAATCTACAAAATTAGGCTCTACATGACTATTATTTATCATCCATTCGCACACAATATCAAGCAAATCATTACTTATCCCGTTATCGTCAATATATTGTTGTGCTTCTTCTGTTATCATATTATACTCCATTTCTGTATAATAGTCCTCTAGATCATCGAAGCCTAATACATTTGCAGGTTCCCCAAAAATAAACGCGTTTTCACCGTTCCAGGAGGTTCTCTCATGTACTATATCTTTAAAGTAAGATATTATAACCTTGTCTAAAAATGATCCGCCGTAATCGGTGTACGCGAAATTAAGGTATATATCACTATGTTTGTCTTTTGCTTCTTGTACTAAACTTTCAGAACATACGTAGGTACATCCGTTTGAAAAGTCTACCAGATAATTATTTTTTGCTCTCATTGCTGTTTTATTTTTGATTTTTCCAAACTCTATAATCATTATCACTCTCAAAACACATATAACCGCCAAAAACCTTGACAACATGTGCGGGGGGTACCGTGTTTCAACTTGTGCAAAAAACGTTCTCATTCCTCTTCCTCCCGGTTTTCAGAGGTTACCACTATTCCGTTCTCATTGATATTCTTTAACCGCTGCAAAATAATCGTATCTTTCCATAATAATTATTTCCCATTCCTTATATATAATGTTTAAATTGTACTCTGTATCTATACGGGCTTGTAACCGTTACCAACCACACCAACCACACCAACCACACCAACCACACCAGGCAGGATGGCAGCTACATTGCAATATGTGCGTATCGTATGTTTTTACGGCTTACGCACATACATTATATTATATTAGGGATGTTAATCGCATATCGCACTAAGTTACTATCTCCATTATCAAGTAAGGCCCGTGCCTCTGCATCGTGGCTAACAACACCGCTATTTATATTCCGCTTATTCCCTGTTTGCGGCTCTGTACTATACTGTCACTATAGCAAGCTGTTTCAATACGTCAAGTATCTCTTTGTCCTTCCGACAATGCAAACATACAGCATTTTTGTTTAGGTTGTATATTTCGTTAACATTCATTATAAATTAAGCCCGTTTTTAGCAAAATCAATATTGTTTATATACATATTTTAAATATTAATAGATCAGACCGTGCAAGACCTATATTATGTTTAATTTCAATATTTTTCAATGTTAATTTGTGTTAAATTTGTTTGTAAGTGTCTGATAATCAAGGAATTACGAAATCTTCGTAGATTACATTTGTCAAGATATTTTACTTTTGTAAAGATTTATAAATTCGATTCTCGTAGAAAAGAATTCTTTTTTATTTACAAACATTGAGAATCGTGGTAGATAAACGTGCGTAATCGCCTGTAAATCAGTGTCATACCCCCTTTTGTAGAGGCTTCGCTGCGGGTGTGTCGCTCCCGATAAATTTTTTTCTGAAAATTTTTTTTCCCCAAATTTTGCTCGGATGGCTGATTTTGCGGTTTGGATGTGTATTTTCGGTAGTTTTCAACAAAATCGGATAAATCTTTACATAAAAAGTTACGAAAATCGTAGGTTTTTTGGTGTGTTTCGTAGGTATGGTTGCATTTTTTATGTCTTTTTTTGCAGTATAAGTTATTGGTTTACAGTATTCTTCGTTGATTTCGTCGTTTTGATATGTATCTATACTAAATTACGTATGCAGTTTTGGTGTTTTATGCTGTATGTGTCGTATATGTGATGTACGTGTATATGTATTGTAATAGAGCATGTAAGGTGTACGTGTATGTATATTTTGTATATATATATTACTTTTAACATTTAATATGCACATTAATAGAGAGTAAATTTTCAAAGATTTACGATTCAATTTTTTTTGACAATACTAAACAGCTTGTTTTCAGCTATTTAACTACTAATTTTTGCTAGTTTTTTGACAAGTGTTGAAAAACGAAGAGTTTACGAAGTCTACGAAAAATCAACGAATTTCGTAGGTTTTTTACGAATTTTCCCGAATCAATTAGTTGCATATGCAACTATCAGTGTTGAGATTTTTTATTTTATGTTAAATTAAGTCAATTTTACATTTCTTAACGTAGAAAATAACAAGTAAATAAAAAATTATAGTTAAATCATTTTAACTAAAATGAGAAAAATTATTACAAAAGTAAAAAATAACAACAATCAACATTTTTTACTTTTCCTATTCAAATCATACTGTGGACGCGAAAGTAAAAAATATTGTGTCAAGAAAGATAAACTATCTTCTTTGACACGCATTTGTTAATCACGTAAACATTTGCAGTTAATTAATTTAACTATTTGTTTTCGTATTGTTTTTTGCGCTATATTTGCAGGTGAAATCAGATAAAATGTGTGTGTAAAGATGGAAGAAGAAATAGAGATTAAACTTAGGTTGCCCGAATCAAGGCGTGTCGTATGCCTGTCCGATGCAATGCCCGACAGGGAACGTTGGTACAAGGGAATGAGGGTTCAGACACGGCTGTTCGGGTGGGTTACGCTCGTTAACGTTGCGGACAGACAGTGTTTCCTCAAACTTGACGAGCCGTTGAAGGACGGTACTAGGACGGTTCTTGTGTCGGAAGCGTCATTTATCAGGCGCGTGCCCGTACCTTTAACTGCAAAGTCTATGGCTGCACAGGTCGCTGGTGTCAGCGTGGAGGGTGAGGTGATGGAGTACGAGAGGAAGATGAAGAGAAAATGGGAGAAGGAGAGAAAGCGTATAGCGGAGATATGTGCAAGGTACGGGTATGTGATGCCTTCCGAGTGGAAACGGTCGTTAAGGAGATTTGCTTCGTGGTGTGAGGGCCAGGTAAGGCAGTACGGTCATATCGTGGATGCCGACTATCTTATGCGGCATGACACGTCCGTTGTGGGCGGAAGGAGCGTGGATGATCTAAAGTTCGTGCCAGATGTGGATATGGTGGATGGGACCGGGGCGAACGGGAAGCCTTCCGCCGCTCGCGTTTCACGGTGCGCGCTCATTCCCAGAAGCATCGCCACCGCGATACGTAATGCAGGGAACGAGATGGACAAGTCGGTGTCGTTGTGGCGGAACAGCTACTTCGTGAAGATGAGGCGTTTCGGGTACACGTTCAATACCTGCTGTGACGGGGCAAAGACACGTGACGATGCGTTCACATGGTTCAAGGACATTACCATACAGTACATGGCTGACCTTATAGAGTATTACGGGATAAGACGTGATTCCATCGTGTGCAGGAAACTGGAACACATCGCGGACGTGTACTCTTCTCTTGATGATATGGACGCACGCCCGGACATATCAACGGACGATTATGACCTGTATCCCGTTGTAATGTTCGGGAAGGTTGTGGACCGGGAGAAATCGGTAGAGAAAGGAGGGGAAAATGACTGTCGCTGAATCTGCAAAGGCTTCTTATGAATACATCCTTGATTCCGTTATGGGCAAGCTGGCGGACAAGGGCGGTGGTCGCGGTTTCCGTAAAGCCAGGGATGAAGGCGAGTGGAAGCGTTCCATATCCGCTATGGTCGAGATGGACATAGCCGATGCGTGCAGGGAGTGCAATTTCAGACGCCACAGGAGCGGTTCCATCATGGCTTTTGACGGTAAGATATTCGTTCCCATGATGAAGGAGGATCTGATGCGCCTGTGCATGGATTTGTGTCGCATAAACGGTCTTAGCGAACTGTACATGACCGATACGAGCGAGCGGTTCTACCGTACCATTGTGAAGAACGTGACGCATGAGATATTTAATCCCAAGCGTAACTTCATCACGTTTGACAATTGTGTCCTTGACACGGAAACGATGGAAACGTTCGATTTCTCGCCCATGATAGAATCGTGCATACGTATCAATATCAATTATGACCCGTTGGCACGCAGCCCGTTGTGGGAGAAGTTCCTGGACGATGTGATTCCTGTGAAGGACACCCAGGATGCCTTGCAGGAGTTTGTGGGGTGTGCCTTTGTTGACAGGAAGAAGATCAAGATGGAGAAGATGTGTTACCTTCTTGGTTGTGGTAGTAACGGTAAGTCGGTGTTCTTTGACGCTGTTGTCAACGCGCTAGGGAAAGATAATGTTTCTTATATGGAGATGGCTGATCTGTCGGGTGACAAGTCTACTTGCGAGTACAATATAGCGATGATAAACGGGAAGCTGCTAAACTACGCTTCCGAAATGGGTGGGAAGGATGTGAGCGGGGGCAAGTATAAGAAGTTCATATCCGGTGAGCCTACTATGGCGCGCCTTCCGTTCGGTGAGCCTTTCCTTGCCGACATGATGCCGCCTTTCATGGCTAACCTTAACAAGATGCCTTCCGTTTCGGACCAGACTTATGGTCACTTCAGACGCTCCCTTGTTATCCCGTTCTATCGTGTGTTTAAGGAATCGGAACAGGACAGATCTCTTCCGTTGAAGCTGTCAAAAGAATCGGCAGCCATTATCAACTGGATAATAGAGGGTGCAAGACGGTTTGTGAAGAATAAAGGTGAGTTTACGAAAAGCTATACGATAGAATCCGTTACGGAGAACGCAAGACGTGATTCCAACAGTGTCCTGTCGTATCTTTACGATTCGGGGTATGATGCTGATGGGGGAATTGAACTTGAGGCTATCCGTGACCGTGACCTGTATGTGAAATACAGTGCATATTGTATTGACTGTGGTGTAAGACCTTACAGCAAGAGAAAGATGGTTGACATGATACGCCAGGAAGGCTATTCCGTCACTTCCGCGTGGGATGAAAATAGGAACAGAATGTTCCAGATTGTCCTAAGACGGAAGTATAATCCTGACGAATATCTTCTCCAACAGGCTGATGATATAATGAAGGAGGATTTGCCGTTTTAAATTGGCATTTATTATATTTGTACCCACAATTATAAAGTAATTTTATGTATAAAAGAACTATTGATAACAGATGGAGTTTCAAAGGCTCAAATACAAAGGAATACACTCATTGTTATCACACATATCCGGCAATGATGATTCCACAAATAGCAAGAACTTTAATTGAAGAATACATTCCCCAAGAAGGTGCTAAACTAATTCTTGATCCATATATGGGTAGTGGAACCTCACTGGTAGAAGCATCAATTAAAGGGATAGATGTAATAGGAACAGATATTAACCCGTTAGCAAGACTAATAAGCAAAGTAAAGACCACACATTATAAAGAGAAAGATATACAATACAACTTTAGTGTTATACAATCTTACTTATCTGAATATAAAGAAGAACTTGTAGAAAAAAAATGCTTTGATAATATTTCAAATTATAGCTATTGGTATTCAGAAGATAGTCTTATGAGATTATCGTATTTATCACAGATTATAAATAATCATATACCTAAAGAACTTAAAGACTTTTTCAACACTGTTTTATCTGAGGTTGTGAGAGAAGTATCTTTTACAAGAAACGGAGAGTTCAAACGTTTCAGAATGCCAGAAGAAAAGATAAAAACATTTAAGCCAGACGTGTTTAGGCTATTTGAAGAAAAAACAGTAAGAAATATTAAAGGGCTTATTCAATTCAATAACGCAAACAAAGATAGTAAAGTAGGGATTTATGATTTCAACAGTAGTATATGTATTCCAGAGGAAATTATAAAGCCTGAAACAGTTGATATGGTAGTAACTTCTCCACCTTATGGAGATAGTAAAACAACCGTTGCATACGGCCAATTTTCAAGATGGGCAAATGAATGGTTTGGCTTTGAAAACGCTAAAAACCTTGACTGCATTTTAATGGGTGGGAAAAAGCAAACAGAAGAATCATTCACAACAATTTGTATAAGAGATGCCTTAGATAAAATAAAATCTTATGATATCAATAGATATTATGACGTCATTTCTTTCTTAAATGATTATTCTAAATCTATATCAAATGTTGCCAAAGTAATAATGCCAGGAGGAATTGTTTGCTATGTAGTAGGGAATAGAACTGTAAAAGGCATACAAATACATCTTGATTTCTTTACTGCTGAAATGTTTGAAAAAAATGGATTCAAACATATAAATACTTTAGTAAGAGAAATACCAAACAAAAGAATGCCTTCTAAAGCAAGCCCAACAAATGAAAGTGGGAATAAGGTAAGCACGATGTGCAACGAATATATAGTTATATTGGAAAAGATAAAATAATCTTTATAGGCTTATTTTATTTTCTCTAAACATTATTTAATCGTTATTGTTTTTACCATATTACTTTAATATGTATTTTTGCTGAAAAATTTTATTGTGTATGGATAATAAAGAGATTGTTTTATTTGATAGAAGTATTCGTGTTACTTCTGATTGGTATGTATGTGTGTCTGATGCCCAGTGTGCGATAAATGAATCCCGTAACAGGACTGGTTTGAAAAGGTATAATTTCAGCCAGTGGTTAAAGACGCTTTACGTAAGTGACATGGTTTGCAGTATTAATGAGAGCGGCAAGGATGCTTTTAAGGTTGAGTTTGACAATGATTCGGGTAAGATAGAGCAGTATTGTCATTTTGGTGTGTTTGTTAATATGATTTTGTCGGCAAGTCCTGTTAGTGGTGTGCTTGACAATGAGGATTGGTTTAATGATTACGTTTGTGATGTATATTCCATTGACGGTCATGTTTATGAACACGCCAAGATACTTGCCGTTGGCGGTTTGTGGCGTTATACGACAAAGAATGCCAGGTTTAGTGATGATATCCGTATGATGGATGATATCATGTATTCCGTTCCCGATGGTGACAAAGATGCCGTGTATAGCCTGTTCTTTGATTTGCTAGGTACGTTTTATTACAATTGGGAGTTTGCGTTGCGTTATGCAAAGAAACTTCTTTTAGGGGATGTGGAGGAATGATTATGAAATGTTTTGTTCGTTTTGTCATGTTTCTCATATACGTTGACATTTTATTTGTTCTTCTTGTGTTTATGGTTCCTGCCGAAATGGTGTACCGATGGACGAGTGGACGTAAGCCTGGAGGATATCTTTCATGCCTTTCTGATTTTCTAGGATATCCTGACGGTTATCGTTATACGTTGAGCGATTTCTTTAGGGATATGAAACAGGGATGGCGCAATTTTAAGTAGTATGGGTTCTATTGATTATGAGTATATATTTGCCAATCTTGACACCGTGCTTGGGCTTCCTTTAAGGCGTAGGGGTAAGCGGTGGACATTGCCTGCCCGGATAAATCTGGAGAGCCATAGCAGGAAGGATAAGCTGGTTTTCTATATGAACAAGTCGGGCAGTATTACCGTTACCGAGCAGGGCGGTGATTCTGTCAACCTGTTTGACTTTCTCGTGTCTTATCTTCCCGGTTGCAGTAGTGCTTCTGATGCTTTTAGGATTCTGTCAAGCCCGGAAGGTTGCAGGATGAGTTTGAAGGATTTCTACGAGAAGGAGTATGATTCTGGGAAGCAGGAATCAAGGTTTGTTGATGTGAAGTATGTTGACAGGCTTAGCGATGCCGGGCATTGGAAGGGTAATAACCTGTACGAGTACCTTTCAAGTGTTTTCGGTGTTGATTCCGTTAATGATGTGTTTTCAAGGTATAAGGTAGGATGTCTTGGAAGGGAATCCGCTGTGTTCTGGTATTCCGACAAGGATGGTAACGTGTGCCATGACAACAGGATAAGATATGGTGTGAACGGTCACAGGAAGAAGGAAACCCATGCTTTCAGGAAGTTTACTACGGGCGAAGGATTTACCCATCGTGGCTTTTTTAAGCCTTTTTTAGGGGATTATTGCAGCGATGCTATAACTTGTATGGTTGAATCGGAAAAAACCGCCATAATAGCTTCTATGGCTTTCGGTAACGGTTTTGTATGGACAGCTTGTGGCGGAATGAACCAGATTGGAAATAAATTGCCAAAAAATGTTATTTTGTTCCCCGACTTTGATAATAAAGCTATATCTTTGTGGGGTGACAAAGGACGTGTGGCAAGATGGTGGGAACACCCTATCCTGTCTTTTGGATTGAAACATAACGATGATATCGGAGATGCTGTTATTAATAATTTGAATAGTATTAACATTAAAGAATTTAGGAAATGGATATTGGAATAGGAATTGATTTTAAGGAAAATCTTCTTTCATTGCGTAATTATATCTCTTTGGGATTTCGTTGTGACGATATTGATTTCAAGAACGCGGCTATTGCTTCCATTGATAGAATGATGGAAGAAGTATTGGATGAGCATGATGTGAATTTCTTTGACGCATTGCAGAATGCAATTGACAACATTGATGAGGTTAATACGGTAAAGGATGTTCACGATATTTGCTGTGAATTTTACCATGTGATGGATGAGAATGAGCGTGTCATGCACCGTGAGTTCTTTGAAAAGCTGAAAAAATATCGCGAAGGCAAGATTGAACGTATTGTTCCTTTGAAGGAAAAAGACTGCATTGTCATGGGTAATAAGTATGTTGAATTAGGTAGCGGCAAAGAGTGTGTAGTTGACAGTATTATCCACATGCTTAGTGAGAATGACCGAATGATTAAAGATGCTGTTTTGTATGTAGACCATCTTGGTAAGAGAATAGCGTGCTCTATTGATGAGTTTAGGAAAAAGTTCGGGGTGAGGAAATAAATCCTAGTAAAATATTTGATGATATAATTTTATTTAGTATATTTGCACTATAAAATATAGTGATATGGCAAAGGTTGTACATGTGCAT
>OMAO01000982.1_pt1 | contig 12210 bp, 10 predicted proteins | sample 1644641 | NCBI WGS metagenome assembly OMAO01 (sample SAMEA103958120, study PRJEB25191) | human gut metagenome | biome: human-associated habitat [ENVO:00009003]; feature: intestine environment [ENVO:2100002]; material: feces | place: Germany | collected 2013/2015
GGAAAATAAATGAAATTAAGACTATAATAAATCTACAAAAAGAAAAAGATAAGGAGGACTGTAAAAGCGCGCATCTATGACCGCGACCGGTAAAATCCGTGTTGCCAGAAACGCCCACAAGAAACTGTTGCGTCACAAGTCCAAGCGTGCAAACAACGCTGGATCAAAGCCACAGTATCTGAATGACAATATGACGGGACAGGCGAAAATCTTGGCCCCATATGGACTGAAGTAAGTAAAGGGGGCAAATTATGGCAAGAGTTAAACGCGGAACAACAGTAAAACAAAAACACAATAAAATATTGGCGCGTGCCAAGGGTTACCTGGGCCGTCATCATTCGACATATCGCGCCGCGCGTGAAAAAACGGAAAAGGCGGGTCAGTATGCATATCGCGATCGTCGCGTTAAAAAACGTGAATTTCGCGGTTTGTGGATTGTCCGCATCAATGCCGCCGTGCGCAATAACGGTATGACATACAGCCAGTTTATGAACGGTCTGAAAAAGGCCGGTGTCGCCCTGGACCGCAAGGTTTTGGCCGAAATGGCCTATGCCGGGGATGAAAACTTCACCAAACTGGTTGAAACGGCAAAACGATTTATCTCCGCTGGTGCTAAATAAGGCCTTGGCGGTGGGTATATTATTTTGTATTATAAAGGCCGTCGTATGACGGCTTTTTGTTTTTAACACGGGGTAATGTTATGCAGGAACAAATTAAAAACATAAACACGCTGGAAGAATTACAGTCATTGTACACGGCGACATTTGGTAAAAACGGCACAATGACGGCCAAGTTAAAAAATATGAAAAATTTGGATAATGATGCGCGTGCGGAATTAAATCGTAAAAATACGATGCTGCGCGAATTGTTCAAATCGCGCCAGGCGGAAATTGAAAACGCGGCGTTGATGGCCGGTTTGGAAAAGCAGCGTCTGGACGCGTCGTTAAATCCGATGCCAGAAAATCGTGGTACGCTGCATCCGTTGACGCACGCACTGGCGGATATTTCACAAATACTGGAATCGTTTGGTTATGAAATGTGGACCGGGCCAGAGATTGAAGATGACTGGCATAACTTTACCGCGCTAAACACACCGGAATATCACCCGGCCCGCGATATGCAGGATACATTTTTCTTGGAAAACGGCAACGTTATGCGTACCCAGACGTCCGCGATTCAAATACGCAGTATGGAAAAAATTGGCGCGCCGATAAAAATGTTCGGTATTGGTGCCACATATCGCAAGGAAATGGACGCAACACACAGCCCTATGTTTCACCAGATAGAGGGCTTGTACATAGACAAAAACATAACAATGTCTGATTTAATTGCTGACGTGCGCGAATTTTTGAAACGCTTTTTTGAAATGGATGACGTGCAACTGCGTGTTCGTCCGTCATACTTTCCATTTACCGAACCCAGCATAGAAATTGATATGATGTGGCAGGGTAAAAAATGGTTGGAAATAATGGGGGCCGGTATGGTGCATCCAAATGTGTTGCGTAACTGCAATATAAATCCGGATGAATATCAGGGTTTTGCATTTGGATTCGGCTGGGACCGATTGGCAATGTTGAAATACGGCCTGAACGATATTCGCCAGTTTTATGACGGCGACGTGCGTTGGCTGAAAAGTGCGGGATTTTAATTTACGGGGGCAAACGATGAAATGGACGTATGATTGGTTAAAAGATTATTTGAAAACGGACCTGTCGGCCGAACAAATCGCCGATATGCTAACCCGCACCGGGTTGGAGGTTGAAGATTTAATCACACCAATTGCACCGATTGCGGCGCGTATCGTGGAATGTGAACCAATGACGGGCAGTGATCACCTGCATATATTAAAGGTGGACGATGGTACCGATACATTGCGCCAGGTTGTATGTGGCGCACCAAACGCGCGTGTTGGATTAGTATCTGCGCTGGCGTTACCCGGTTGTGTTATAGAAGGTCACGAAATCAAGGCCGGCAAACTGCGTGGTGTTATGTCAAACGGTATGATGTGCAGTGCGCGCGAATTGGGTATTGGTGACGACCACAGCGGTATAATTGAATTGCCCGACGATACTAAAATCGGCGCACCCGTGTTAAATACAGAAACAGTATTTGATGCAGGTATTACCCCAAATCGTCCTGATTATTTGTCTGTACGTGGTATTGCGCGCGATTTGGCCGCGTGCGGTGCGGGACAGTATCTTGCGCCAAATGATGATGTATTAAATCAGGTAAAATCCGCGCGAAAAGTAAATATAAAAACGGATAAGTGCCCGGTGTATCAATTCTGTGAAATTCATAACATAAACATTGCGCCCAGTAACAACACGATAAAATCACGTCTGGCGGCGATTGGAATAAACCCTAAAAACGCACCAATCGATGCGACAAATTATATATGCTATGATATGGGTCAGCCGATGCATTGCTTTGATGCGGACGAAATAAACGGTGATATTACTGTGCGTATGGCGAATGCCGGGGAACAGTTCACAGACCTGTTTGGCAACACGCACGAATTGCGTGAAACCGATATGGTAATTGCCGATGATACGGGAATACTGGCACTGGCCGGGGTTGTCGGCGGTGCGCGCGGTATGACCACGGACAAAACAAAAAATATTATTTTGGAAAGTGCCTATTTCGACCCTGTATGTGTTCGTAAAACATCAAAACGTTTGGGAATATCAACCGATTCTTCATACAGATATGAACGTGGCATAGATTTAACTTTGACGCCATATGCACTTGCAAATGCAACAAGTATAATATTGGCACAATGTGGTGGCTATATTTACGGTACAGTTGCCGCAGGTGAATTATTTAATCCGCCCGCAGAATATGGCGGCGCAACCGCAGAATTCTGGGAAGATTGGAAAAATATAATAATAAATAAGTATGTTCCAAAGATAAGATACACACCAGATATATTCAGTAAAAAAACTGGTATAGAAATGGACGAAGTTAAACAACATAATATCTTGGTTGAATTGGGGTATGATATAGATGAAGATGAACAAAGTTGGATTTTAACTCCGCCATCTAATCGCATAGGTGTAGAAATACCAGAAAATATAGTGTCTGATTTAATCCGTATTTATGGTTATGATAATATCGCCCAGGTGGCAGTTCATAAACCAACAGATTCTGTGCCACACCGTGATTATTATATCGGTGTAAAACGCGAACTGGCCGCACGTGGCCTGAACGAGGCAAAATCATTCGGATTCGGCAATTCAAAAACAGAAACCCTGTTGTCCGACAAACCGATTGTGCGGGTTGCGAACCCCATTGTTGCAAATATGGATACGGCGCGTAACGGTCTGTTGGGTAATATGTTGCACTTTGTTGCCGAAAATGAAAAACGCGGCTATCCGGATTTGAGTATGTTTGAATTGGGCACCGTGTTTGACGGTGATACGCCGGACGCGCAGCATACGCAAATTTGCATTATACGCGCCGGTGATACCGCGCCGCGTCATTGGACGCGCCGCAATCGCCCGGCGGATATTTATGATGTAAAGGCCGACCTGATTTCATTATTGCACGGCCAGCGGTTCACTGTATCGTCTGATAACCCGCCACATTGGGCACATACGTTCAGATATGGCGCAATAATGCAGGGTAAAAAGAAAATCGCCGAATTTGGTGAACTGCATCCGTCAATCGCGCGCGCGTTGAAAATAAAAACACGCGTAAATATTGCGATTGTGGATGATGTTGAAAACCTGCCTGCATCGCGTCACGGACGTGAACCAAATTTATCGGAATTTCAGCCGATAACACGCGACTTTGCATTTATTGTGGACGGCACTATGCCGGCGGAAAAACTGACTGGTGTGGCGATTGCGACGGACGCGCGTATCGTCGATGCTGTTGTATTTGATGCATTTGATTTGCCGGATGGTAAAAAGTCCATTGCTTTCACAATAACCATAATTCCAACAGACAATATGACGGACGAAGATTTACAAAAATTACAAAACGCCATTATTGCCAATGTTGAAAAGCGGTGTGATGCAAAAATCCGTGACAAGTAACAAGGCGACCCCGCGCATATTTTGCGCGGGTATATAATTGCGTTGTAAAAAATGAGCCGGCATTTGCCGGCCTTTTTTATACTTTTTATATAATTTTATCTGGTGCCGTACACCATTTTGCCACCGGGCATTCACCACATTTGGGGCGCAGTGCCCGGCATATGTACCGGCCGTGTAAAACCATAACGTGGTTCACAATCGGGTGATATTTTTTTGGAATTATTTTTAATAATTCTGATTCAACCTTTTCTGGTGTGTTGGCATCTGCCCCCACCCATCCGTATCGATGCGAGTTACGAAAAACGTGCGTATCGACACCAATGTTCGGCGCGCCCCACAAAACGTTCATAACAACGTTTGCGGTTTTTTGCCCTATTCCCGGCAGTTTCATCAGCACATCACGATTATGATATTTTTTCGGAAATTTATAATTATCGTCCGCACCGCCCGCATCATTCATCAGCGCCGCGGCCAATCCCATAATACTTTTTGCCTTGTTGTTAAAAAAGGACAAAACACGAATATGTTGTTTCAGCCCGTCTTCACCCAACGCCAACATTTTTGCGGGTGACGGTGCCACACGAAATAATTCAGGTGTAACTTCGTTTACTTTTTTATCAGTTGCCTGGGCTGATAAAATAACCGCCACTGCAAATGTAAATTCGTTTATAGAATACAGTTCCGACCGTATGTTCATATCAATAACGGTCGGAACGTGTTTGAAATAAATTTCCGGTGTCAGTTTTTGCATAGTCCGCACTATTCAGCAAATGTAAAATCGGCCAGGCGCCCTTCGCATAAACGTTGGCAATCGGTATCGCAGGTTGTGCGTACCGCATCCGCCGTATCACCGGACAATTCCACCGTATCGACCCAAATATTTTTATGTGTCGCATCCGATGCAAAGCACAAACAGCGTGCGGTATATGTTTCAGTGTTTGTTTTTTCATCGCGTACAACGGTGCCGTTTATACGTTCATAGTTTGATGAAAAACTTTTTTCAACGCCGATACCGGTGCATTGTGAAGTGATTTTAATTTTGTGTGCGTCCGCATCCATTGTGCCAATATAAAAACCGGCAAAGAACACGGCCACAATAACCGCCACCCATAAAATCCATTTTAATATTTTATGCATATTGTCCCCCTTTGCTGCATTATGCCTTGGTGATAGATATGGATAAATTATATCCCTCTATTTGAGCATTATACACACCTGCGTCACTTTGCGACATATTTTTTATCAATGCGTCGCCCATAATGCGCGCGCGGTGTTGTTCAATGGCATTTGCCAATGCCGGGTCGGCATTGTATTCCATATTTATACGGTCAGAAACGTCCAACCCGATTTCCTTGCGCGTGTCCTGGATAAAGCGCAACGCGTCGTTTGCCAAACCTTCTGCAACCAAATCGGCGTTGATTTCAGTATCCAGAACAACCGCCGCCGTATTGTCTGGCAACGCCGCGCCCGTCACACCGTCACGCACGGTCAGACGTTTTTCAAATTCATCGGCATTTAATTCATATTCGCCGACAAACAGTTTGCCGTCACGGACTTCATAGTCGCCACGCTTTACCGCCGGAATAATTTCTTTTAACGCGCCACCCAATCGTGCACCGATTTTCGGTGTAATCAAATATACGAACGCGTCGGCAACAGTGGCGATATCAGATGTGAACACAACGTTCTTTACGTTCAGTTCATCGCGTATAATGTTTGCATATTGCGTCAAATCCGCACCCGCCACGGTCAGTTGGTTTAACGGCAAACGGTTACGCAATTTATATTGTTCGCGCAGTTGTTTCCCAACGGATACAATCATTTGCACGCGACGCATATCATCAACGATTTTTTTATCATATTGCGCGGCGGTCGGGAACGACTGCAGATGCACACTTTCCCCGCCAGTCAGGTTTTTGTAAATATATTCACTGATAAACGGCGCAAACGGCGCCAACGCGCGGCACAGTGTCGTCAAAACGGTGTACAGTGTGTCAAAGGCACTTTGGTCTTCGTCCCAGAATCTTTCACGACTGCGTCTGATGTACCAGTTGTTCAACACATCCAGAAAGCGCACGAATTCTTTTATCGCTGCGTCTGGTTTGTATTCGTCCAGCGCATTTCCAACAACGGCGACCAATTCGTTTAATTCTGCAATTATGTATTTATCCAGTGCATTATCGGACGCGCCCGCATCGTGTGCGGTAATATTGCCCGCGTTTGCATACAGCGTAAAGAAATGGTACGCGTTCCACAATGGTGTCAAAATAGTTTTTGTTGATTCGGCAAAAACGCGACCTTCTTTATCAACGGGAACTGGTTCGGCCTTCATAAAATTAGACCCCTGGATAAACAGACGAATTGCATCTGCGCCGAATTGTTCTATTTGTTGTTCTGGGTTCACAAAGTTTTGCAATGATTTTGAAAACTTCTTTTTGTTTTCGTCAACAACCATACCGTTTGCGGAAACCGTCTTGAACGCCGGCTTATCAAACAAAGCAGTTGCCAGCACCATCAACGAATAGAACCAGCCGCGGGTTTGATCCTGACCTTCGATAATATAATCGGCCGGGAAAGTTGCGTTGAACTTATCCGCGTTTTCAAACGGATAGTGCAGTGATGCCCACGGCATAGATCCAGATTCCACCCAACAATCCAGAACATCGGTTATACGATGCCAACCGTCTTTTTCCAATTTATCCAATGTTGGCCGGTGCAAATCGTCAATTTTTACACCAAAAAATTCTTCGATTTCGGCGATTGAGCCAAATACTTTGTACTGGCCGTCTTTTTCCCAAATCGGCAGTGGTGTTCCCCAGAAACGATTGCGTGATATGGACCAGGGGCGCGCACCTTCAATCCAGGTGCGGAATCGTTCGCCCGCGGATGTCCAGTTGACCTGTTTATTATTTGCAATCAATGCGTCGCGAATTTTCGGAACATCGATATACCACGAATCTGTCGCACGGTATATCAGTTTTTCCTTGCTGCGGTCACTGTAAGGATAACTGTGTTTATATTGTTCTTTTTTAACCAGATGTCCATTATCGCGCAGGTATTGTATAATTTTGGGATTCGCAACGAATATATTTTCGCCGGCAAAATCACGTACTGTATCGTCAAAGTTTCCGTAGTTATCCACGTTCAGCAATACCGGGAATTTCGGGTCTATGTTTTTAGCGGCCCAGAAATCGTCCGCACCGTATGCGGGCGCTATGTGCACTATGCCGGTACCGTCCGTATCGGATACATAGTCGGCGGGGATAACCTGGTACAATAAATCTGATGTGCCAATGTAATAGTCAAACAGCGGCTTATAACGCTTTCCCGCCAGCGCGTCGCCCATTACTTCACCAATTTTTTCAGCGTTTGCAAATTGCTTTTCATACGCCCCCAGTCGTGATTCGGCAATGATATATACCGCGCCGTCGGCGTCACGCATACGCAGATATTTCATATTTGGGTTGACCGCCAGTGCGGAATTTGCCGGCAACGTCCACGGTGTTGTCGTCCACGCCAACACGCGGTCGCCTGTTTCCAGTTCAAACCATACGGTCACTGCATCATCAACAACATCGCGGTAATCCTGGGACGCTTCGGAATTTGACACGACCGTGCCGTTGACCCAGTCGAACGGATTTACACTGTAATCTTTATACAACAATCCCTTGTCATACAGGGTCTTCAGCGTCCACAGTATGGATTCCATATAGTTTTTATCCATTGTCTTGTATCCATATCCGTCACCAACATCAACCCAGCGGCCGATACGTTCAATGAATTTTTCCCATTCGTGGGTGTATGTCAAAATATCCGTCCGGCACATATCACAGAATGCATCGATACCCTGCTCCGCCACGATATCCTTGGCCTGCTTGCCCTGCTTTTTTTCAACCGAATTTTCCGCCGGCAATCCGTGACAGTCCCACCCCAGTTCGCGCACGACGTGGCGTCCACGCATTGTTTGGTAACGACCGACCATATCCTTTATCGCGGATACGCCCAAATGCCCCCAGTGCGGCAGACCATTTCCAAACGGTGGCCCGTCATAGAACGAAAACGGATGCCCCAGTTTGGTTTTGTTCAAAGATTTATGAAAAGTATTGTCCGCGCGCCAGAACGCCAAAATTTCGTGTTCCAGTTTTGGGAAATCGGCCTTAGGTTCTGTTTTTGGGTACGGCATATATTTACTCCTTTGTATAAAAAACGGGCGCCTATGCGCCCCAGCCACGTGCGAAGCGCGTCACCGGATTATCGTATAATAATTATAGTTGCGTTGTTCATTTTTTTATTTCTGGTGCCGGTGATAGGACTTGAACCTACGACCCCCTCATTACGAATGAGATGCTCTACCAGCTGAGCTACACCGGCATACCGCCATATCATAATATAAGTTTTTTTTAATTTCCACATTTAATTTTACGCAATACGACCATTATGCCCGCTGGCGTCATTCCAGGTATGCGCGACAAATCCGCAATATTTTCCGGACGCACCGCAGTCAATTTTTCAACCAGTTCATTTGTCAGTCCTGGCAGATTTTTATATTCAAAATTTGTGGGTATTTTTAATTCCGCGTCCCGTTTGTATGCCGCGATTTCGCGTTCATTGCGCTGGATATACCCGGCATAGAATTTATCGTTTTCGCATATTTTATCGCCGCGGTATGCGTATTTTGTGTCACGCGCGTCCGCACTGATTAAACCCAGATTCACGCCCATATCCCCCAGTCGTGCAATCGCATTATCCGCCCGCAGTGACAGGCGATATTCCGCGCGGGATGTGAACATTCTGTACGGTTCGTCAACGCCCAGTGTTGTAATATCATCAATCATAACACCAATCATTGCGTTCGTTCTGTCCAGATTCAGTGTCCCCAGTCCCAATGCGCGCGCGGCGGCATTTGCGCCTGCAACTATGCCCTGGGCGGCGGCCTCTTCGTATCCGGATGTGCCGTTTATTTGTCCGGCAAAAAACAGGCCGGGGATATCCTTGGACTCTAACGTATCGCGCAGGGCTCGCGCGTCAATCGCGTCATATTCTATTGCATATCCATAGCGTGCCACACGTGCGTTTTCCAATCCTGGAATTGTGTGAATCCACACGTCCTGGACATCGGCGCCAAAACTGGTCGAAATGCCGTTCGGATAAATCAGGTTGCTGTTTATCCCCTCGGGTTCCAGAAATACGTGATGCGATGTATGTTCAGGGAAACGCATAACCTTGTCTTCGATACTGGGGCAATATCGCGGGCCAGTTCCGCGTATATCGCCGTTGTACATTGGTGCGTCGGATATATGTTCGCGTATTATATCGTGCGTTTTTTGCGTTGTGTGTGTGATGTAACACACCGCGTCATATTTATTGTTCGGATTTGGCGCACTGAACCAGTCGTGTGGCGTATCGCCGGGCTGTAATTCGCATACCGAAAAATCAATGGAATCACGATATATGCGTGCGGGTGTGCCAGTTTTCAGTCGCATCAGATTAAATCCAGCCGCCGCCAGTATGCCGGAAATATTGCTGTCCGCCGCCTGATATTCGCCGTCGTCGGTAATTCGGCCAGATGAAATTTTTTCGCCCCCGCGTGTAACTAGTCCACGTAAAAACGTCCCCGTGGTTAAAACAATCGCACGCGCGGTGTATTCGCCGTTGACGGCCTTTTTCGCTATATCCAGCGATTTTACAACATCAAACCGAACCGTTAAATTCGGATAGTTTTTCAATATTCGCACTATTTCATCGTGATATAATGCGCGGTCAATTTGCGCACGCAGTGCCTGGGTCGCTGCACCGTGTGATGCGTTCAGGGTGCGAAAATGAATTCCGGCCACATCGGCCGCCGCGCCCATAACACCGCCCAGTGCGTCTATTTCTGCAACCATTTGTGATTTACCGGGGCCGCCTATACTTGGGTTGCACGACATTGCACCCAAGTCATATTCACTTTGGGTCAGCAACAGCGTGCGCGCCCCGCGCCGGGCGGCGGCTGTTGCCGCTTCAACCCCGGCGTGTCCGCCACCGATAACAATCACATCAAATTCGGTCATAGATTAAAAGCGTCCCATACCGCCATTGACGTGCAATACCTGGCCGTTGATATATGAAGATTCATCAGATGCCAGGAAAACGCACGCATACGCAATATCGTCCGGTTCGCCAAATCGACCCGCTGGTATCTGTGCCAGATATGATTTTTTCAAATCATCGGACAAAACATCCGTCATCGGGGTCTTGATAAATCCGGGCGCAATACAGTTCGCGGTGATGCCGCGTGATCCAACCTCGGCCGCGATGGATTTAGTCATTGCAATCATACCGCCCTTGGACGCAGCATAGTTTGCCTGGCCCGGGCCGCCGATTGCGCCAATTATGGACGCCATATTGATAATGCGTCCGCCACGGTTTTTCATCATCGGCATAACAACTGCACGACACATCTTGAAACAAGAACGCAGATTTGTGTTTATGACGTTGTCGAATTGTTCGTCCGACATACGCATCAATAAAGTATCCTGTGTAATACCAGCGTTGTTTACCAAAATATCAATTTTACCGGCTGTGTCGATTGTTGACTGAACCAAATCAATCGCGCCGCCGTCCGACGCCAAGTCAATTGGAATTTTGATAAAAGAATTATCAAACTGTGCGTCCAGTTTATCAATACTGCGCCCTGTTACGACAACGGTTGCACCGGCTTCCTTCATACGTTTGGCGATTGCGCCGCCGATACCACCGGTTGCGCCGGTAATCAATGCTACTTTCCCTGTTAAATCAAACATTTTATATCTCCAATTTTTTTGATGTCATTTCAGAACAAATACGCGGGGTCAGTCCCGTCAGAACCGCACCGGGTCCAATCTCTATGGTTTCGTTTATTCCCAATTCGTGCATTTTTAATACAGATTCGCGCCAACGTACACCGTGTGTGATTTGATATACCAATGCTTCCTTGATTTCAGCTGGGTCGGACATAGGTGCGGCCGTTTTATTAGAAATCAGAATTGCGTTTGGTGCCTTTATTTCAATTTTTTCCAACGCGGCGCGCATCTCTTCCGCCGCTGGTGCCTGAATTCTGCAATGAACCGGAACGGACAGTGCCAACGGCATTGCGCGTTTTGCCCCCGCGGATTTTGCCAGTTCCAGTGTTTTTTCCACAATATCGCGTGCACCGGAAACAACAACCTGACCTGGACTGTTGTCATTTGCAACGTCACAGTCGGTTTGTGCACAAATTTCACGCACCTGCTCGATTGGCAGACCCAGTATCACTGCGGTCAATCCCGCGCCAACCGGCACCGCGCGCTGCATTGCGTCCCCGCGCAGGCGCAGCAGTCGCGCCGTATCACCAACGGACAACGCGCCCGCGGCACACAGTGCGGTATATTCACCCAACGAATGACCCGCAACATATTGGGTCAGTTGGGTACCAGATGCGCGCAACATAGCAATAGATACAGCCATAATTGCGGGCTGAACATTTGTGGTCAGGGTTAAATCTTCCATTGGGCCGTTAAAGATAATATCAGACAATTTCTGATTTAACGCGTCGTCAACTTCGTCGAACACGGCGCGTGCGGCCGGATTATTATCGTACAGTTCTTTGCCCATACCAACGGATTGCGATCCCTGGCCGGGAAAAACAAGTATAGATGACATATAAACTCCTTTTACAGGGGTAATTATAGAATTGAAAGACCGTGTGCGCAAATATTATCTGACTGGAACGGCGGTTGTAAATTTGGCCTTATTGTCGCCCGTTTTTCGAATTGAAAATTCGCATCCGCAGTAATTCTGGCGATAAAATTGAGATTCACGTCCAATCTGTTGACGCAGGTTTTCATCCCATTTTACGGGGATATATTGCGCCCCCAGTGCGGCGACGCCCGCATCGTCCACCTGGGACTGGCTTTTATGGCGTGACACGCCGAATACGGACGTGACCGCATCATATCCGTGTTCGGCCGCCCATTGGCGCGCATAGTCAAACCTGAATTTGAAACAGGCACTGCATCGGCGGCCGCGTTCTGGGGCATCTTCCAGGCCGCGCACCGCATCACGCCACGCATTATGGTCATATTCGCCGATAGCGTATTTTACGCCCAACGCGTCACAGTACTTTATTTGTTCGGCCAGGCGTTTGTCATATTCGGCGGCCGGGAAAATATTAGGA
>OMAO01000984.1_pt1 | contig 12176 bp, 10 predicted proteins | sample 1644641 | NCBI WGS metagenome assembly OMAO01 (sample SAMEA103958120, study PRJEB25191) | human gut metagenome | biome: human-associated habitat [ENVO:00009003]; feature: intestine environment [ENVO:2100002]; material: feces | place: Germany | collected 2013/2015
GAATCTTCGTAGCCTCTTCCTCGCTGTAATCACATGCCACGCCATTACCGAAGATATGGATCTTGCCGCTCTTGCTCTCGAAATACAGGTCTACATTTTCCGGATCGAATCTGGCTCCGGAATAGCCCAGTGCGCAGAGGATACGTCCCCAGTTGGCATCATGTCCAAAGATAGCTGCTTTGGTCAGGGAAGAACAGATCACGGATTTCGCCAGGGTTCTGGCATCTTCCTTGCTGGCTGCATGGATCACTTTGGTCTCAAACAGGGCGGTTGCTCCTTCGCCGTCTCCTGCCATTTTCTTGGCCAGGAACGTGGTGATCTCATGCAATGCCTTGCAGAACTTGTCGTAATCTTCGCCCTCTGCGGTGATCTCCTCATTGCCTGCCATACCGTTCGCCAGTACTAACAGTGTATCATTGGTGGAAGTATCGCCGTCCACGGAGATCATGTTAAAGGAATCTACTACGTCTGCGCTGACGCACTTCTGTAACATCTCTTTGGAAATATTCACATCGGTGGTTACAAAGCCTAACATAGTGCACATGTTCGGATGGATCATTCCGGATCCCTTGCACATACCGCCTAATGTCACGGTCTTGCCGCCGATCTCGGTCTCAATGGCAATCTCCTTGGAAATGGTATCGGTGGTCATGATGGCATGAGCCGCATCGGAACCGGCCTCTAAGGTGTCCGCCTTCGCTGCCACCAGCTTTTTGATTCCAGCGGTAATCTTATCTACGGGAATCTGCATACCGATGACACCGGTGGATGCTACCAGTACTGCATCCGTGGGCACTCCTAACAATTCTCCGGCACATTTTGCTTCAGCCTCGCAGCAGTCCAGTCCCTGTTTGCCGGTGCAGGCATTGGCGATTCCGGAATTAACTACCACTGCCTGTGCATATGCGGAATGTTCCACTATCTGCTTATCCCACAGCACAGGAGCCGCCTTTACCACATTGGAGGTAAAAGTACCTGCCACGGTGCAGGGAACCTTACTTACGATCAGTGCCATATCCTTACGATTCTGATATTTAATGGCAGCCTCAACACCTGCTGCCTCAAAGCCTTTTGCTGCGGTCACACCGCCCTGGATCTGTTTCATATTGGAATAATCTCCTTTCGATTTTGTTTCTATTGATTAAACGCCGTAATGTTTTCTTCGTTCAGGGTAAAATCGTAATAGTTCAGGTCTTCCCGCTTCGTCCAGCCGATGCATTTCCAGAAAGCATTACCGATATCATTCTGGGTAAAAGCGATCAGGCTGACTTTATTGATGTGCTCTTCTTTCAGGGCATTCATGCAGTGGACCACCATGGCTTTTCCAATGCCAAGTCTTCTATGATCTTCTCTCACACATACATGATACAGGCAGCCCCGTCGTCCGTCATGACCGCAGAGAATGCCGCCCACTACGGTTCCATCCTCCCCGATGGCTACCACACTGGTGCCGGGATTCCGGTTGATAAAACGTTCCACACCTTCTCTGGAATCATCGATGCTCCGGATACCGAAACCGTGAATGGTCATCCAGAGGGCATGCAGACCGTCATAATCTTCTATGCTCATTGGTTTGATCGTAAACTGTTTGCTCATTGATGTATGTAATCCTTTCGTCCTTGTCCTGTGTCTGCTTTAAGGGAAGCAGGGAACCAGCTCCAGACCTTCGCTCTCGGGAAGTCCGAACAGCAGGTTCATATTCTGTACTGCCTGACCGGCAGCGCCTTTTACGAGATTGTCCAGTGCACCCATCATAATGATGCGTCCGGTACGCTCGTCGATGACGAAGTTGATATCCACGTAGTTACTGCCTTCCACCCACTTGGTCTCGGGGCAGCTGCCCTTATCCAGTACACGGACAAATTTCTCGTTTGCATAATATTTATCATAGACAGCCTTTACCTCTTCATAAGTAGGAAGTGTGCCGTCCGGTTTTCTCTTCAGTGTTGCATACTCGGTTGCCAGAATACCACGGTTCATAGGTACGAGATGTGGTGTGAAATTAATGGTCACCTGACAGTTGCCCGCATAGCCTAACTGCTCCTCGATCTCCGGGGTATGTCTGTGGCTTGCCACGCCGTAGGCTTTCATGTTCTCGTTCACTTCGCAGAACAGGTTGGGCACCTTGGCGCCTCTTCCTGCACCGGAGGTACCGGACTTGGCATCCACGATCAGGGTGTTCACATCAATCATGCCTTCCTTGACCATGGGATAGGCCGTCAGGATCGAACAGGTGGTGTAGCAGCCGGGGTTGGCTACCAATCTGGTCTTCTCCGTGATCTTGTCACGATTGATCTCGCAGAGTCCGTATACCGCTTCCTCGATGAACTGCGGAGACTTATGATCGATGCCGTACCATTTCTCATAGGTAGCCACATCCTTGATACGATAGTCCGCGGACAGATCCACGATTTTCACCTGAGAGAGAATCTCCTCGGTCAGAAGTCCCGCCAGGAATCCCTGGGGGGTCGCGGTAAAGATCACATCCACCTGCTTCGCCAGTTCTTCCAGATTGTCGTCCTTGCAGATATCCTCCACCAGCTGAAACATGTTCTGGTATACCTGATAATATTTCTTATCTATATAGCTTCGGGAACCATACCATACGATTTTGGCATCCTTGTGGTTCAACAGGATACGTACCAGTTCTCCTCCGGCATAACCGGTTGCTCCGATGATTCCTACTCTGATCATTTTTCTACCTCACACTCGTTTCATTGCATTTCTGTGTCAACGAATTGCTTCGCAGCAAGCTGCTCCCGCAATTCTGTAAATTATCATACTCACTTTCTTTTCAAATGTCTACTACTTTTTTATTTTTATGCATTATTTTTATTTATTCATGTATATTTATGCATTTATGCACTGTATTTAAACATTTTTATAGAGTTTTCTCTGTAATAATATGCAGTCGCACACTAGAATTCATCCAGACCTCTATGATACCCTTCCATAATTCTGTGGTATCCTTCCAGAGTCTGTGTATCCAGCCCCGGATCCTGCCACTGCCGCAGGACACTTCCGTAATGATCCAGCAGATATTCTCCCAGGTAATCCGTTGCCTTGTACGCTCCGTCTATATTCATATGTCTGAGATCCGCTGCCACATCCTCCGAGATCACCAGACCTGCTGCATTACGATACTCTGCTGTATTGAAATCAATAAAGGAAATTCCGTATTCTTCCGTATATTCCTGCAGTCTGTTATGGCAGCCGTCATCCCAGTGATTCACCTCATTGCTTGCCATCAGTGTTTTGACGAAGATCAGCCAAATCCCCTTTTCCTCACAGTACTCTCTGAGTTTATCCACATAGGTAAAATTCAGATAAGTGGTTGCCTCGGGATCTTCCTGGAGAATAGATTCCCGGTACTCTTCTCCCGCACAGCTGTCAATAGGAACAAATCCCCGGAGATAATCCTCTTCCGCTTCGTCACGAAAAGTATCTCCGTCAATTCTCCACTCATCATGCAGGATAAACACCGGCAGCAGCACGTTTAGTGCATTGCGCTTATATACTCCGGCCAGCTTGCGATAATTCTCGTTCATCCCCATACTGAAGAGAGAACGCACATCCGTAGCCACCTCACCATGAGACATCGGCACTTCCATTGCCTCCACAATGACTACTTTCACATTCTGTTTTTCGCAGGCTTCCATCGCCCACAGCCAGCCCGCCAGCATGGACTGATTCGAGGTTCCGAAATTATAACTGCTGATGCCGTATTTCTCATATAATTCCATGGGGGAAAATCCACTGTAAGACATGCTGCCTCCCACGAAGATCACATCCACAGTATCCTGCTCACAGTTGTAGAAATCCTCATGATCATTAAATCCCCGCAGATTGCGAAAGCAGATCAGCGAGCAACCGTACAATGCCATAAGCAGCACCGCCAGGAATCCTATTATTTTACATACTTCCTTTTTTGTCATGCTTCCCACCTCAAAATGCCTGATAGATAAAATTCACAGAATCGTACTGTGCACCGTATTTTCCGTACAATACCACGAACAAAAACAGTCCGCACCAGACAAGCCACCGGAAGGGAAGGAGCTGTCTGCTCACCCATTCTCTGGCATAACCGTATTTCTCCCGCAAAGCGCCAACCACAAACAACAGCACAACGCCCCAAAAAATGACCCACAGATCCGCGCTGCCGATTCCCAGCATTTCCATGCTGCCATCAAAAAGCACCCAGGGATTAAAATGTCTGCCGATCAGAACGCCTCCCACATCTCCCAGGAAGGAAAATGCCTCCTTTAAATTGTCCGCGCGGAAGAATACGATTCCTATGGCATAGATCAAAAATGTACGGAGCGACTGGAACAGATGCCAGCTGAAGCTGTCTTCTGTAATCCCCAGTGTGTTCTTCCACTTTTTACATCTTTTTGCAAAGATCTCTCCCAGCATCAGCAGGATCCAATACCACAGGCTCTCTCCAACCACATATTTCATTTCGCCGTGCCAAAGTCCGATGAACATCCATACGCAGAACATTCCCACTGCCGTGACTGCCAGTTTTCCGTTTTTCTTCCCCCACTTTTTCTGCAAAAAGCGGGAAAGCTTCTGCATGGCACTGCATTTTAACACCGGATAGAGAATATAATCCTTGGTCCAGGTTCCCAGAGTGATATGCCATCTCTGCCAGAATTCCTGTGTGGTTCTTGAAAAAAACGGAGAATTGAAATTCTCCGGAAGTCTGATTCCGAAAAGCTGGGCTGTTCCCAGCGCAATATCGATACATCCGGAAAAATCCGCATAAAGCTGCAGCGGAAATGCCAAAAAAGCGATCCAGCTGTAAAAGCCGTTATATTGCCAAAGATTCCCCCAGATTGCTGTCACCAGGACACCTACACGCTCCGCCAGCACAAGTTTCTTAAAAAATCCCCAGAGGATCCGCTGAGCGCCGTAGGTCAGATTCTGATAAGAAAGACCTCGTCCCTCATACATATCTTCCAGTTCGTGGAACCGGCTGATGGGACCCGTGATCATCTGTGGGAAAAAGCATAAGAACAACAAAAGCTGCAAAGGGTTCTTCAGCGGTTTGCTGTTCCCCCAATAACAGTCCAAAATATATCCTACTGCCTGAAGCGTATAATATCCCATGCCAAGAGCTGCCACCGGCGCTTTCACAGTGATCCCCATTACCTGAAAAAGCGGTGCCCATAGAGCATACCCTTTTAAGGCAAACCACAGCACCGCATTGATCACTACCGCGATCACTCCTGCTGTTGCTGCCTTCCTGCCGCCCTTTTCCAAAAAGACCGTGGCGAAATACACTGCTGCCGTGGCAATCAGTATATAAATCAGGGTGTACGGTGTAGCCACAATACAATAAAATAAAATACTCAGTCCCAGGAGTTCCACCCATTGCCACTTTCTTGGAAGTAGATAATAGATAAAGACTCCTGCTGCCAGAAACAGCAGATATGTAAAAGATGTGATCGTCATATTTAGTTCCCCAGCTGCAGAATGATATCTGCCATCTCACCTACGTTTTTCATGGTTACTACTTTTCCCATGGGGATCTTGATGGAAAATTCCTCTTCCACCGCAACGATCAGATTGATATGTTCAAAAGAATCCCAGTCATCGATATCCTCTGATGTGGTATCGTCATTTACTTCGATGGTTTCATCGTCAAACACTTCCTGAAATACCTTGTTCAGTCTCTCAAATACTTCTTCTCTTGTCATCTGTTTGTCTCCTGTTTTTATGTATGTTTATCTGCTCTCACTTAAAGCTTTCCATTACTGTGATCACCTGATTTTTCAGGGTGTACTGTTCCGGTATCCGGAAGGACCATTTTGCATTTCCGTCTACGTCTTCCTCCAGCTTTTCAAATCCCTGCAATGCATAAAAATCTTTTACCATGGCGTTTTTCGCTGTGGGATAAAAATATCCGTAGATCTGACGGATTCCACAGTCTCTGCATTGTTTCACCAGAGTGTCCATCATAGCATATTCCATATCCCGTTTCAGAACTCTGCAGCTCATCAGCCACAGCTCAATCTGTAAAACATCTTTTTCTTTTCGTCCGATCACGATGCTCACCACACCGTTATCTCCGAATTTATCCTCCAGGCGTCCACACAATGTCAGGTACTGTGGATCTGCAGCGATCTGTTCAATCTCCGACTGGCTGTAACGGTGTGTGGTCAGGTTGAACTGATTACTCTTATTCGTTAACTGTGCAATTCTGGAAAAATATGCCGGGTCAAAAGCCCCGATCTGGGCCTTCATCTCCAGGGAACGCAGATAGTCTCCGTAATCCGAGAAGTTCTTCTGCATCCTGTTTCGCTGTTCATTTGCCAGATACATTTCATTCCGCTTCAGATCATCCTCTGAGAAATTTGTCACCTCGAAGAAGCCGCTACGATCCAGCACCCGGATGTATTCTTCCACCTTCGTGATCTCCGGAACCGCCGCCCCGGGAACCTCCTGCCGCACGATCTCCCGCTCTGCTGGATTATCATCCACGAACACAAAGCTCTCAGGCAATAGCTTCAATTCTTCCGCTGTGGCATACAGATTATGGCTCTTCGGCTCCCAGTTCGCCCGAAATACCACAAAATCCTCCCGCTTCAGAACACTGTCCGCCCGTTCCAGACCTGACAGTGCCGTTTCTTCATTATTTTTGGAATTCACGGATAACAAAACTCCCAGTTTCTTATGCTGTTTCAGATAATCCTGGAATTCCGCATAAGTCTGCCCCAGGGAAGTTTCCTGTCCGATCTCGATATTTTCCGGACCGTCATCTCCGATCACTCCACCCCACAACGTGTTATCCAGATCAAGGTTCAATACCTTTTTATTTCTGCCGAAAATGGATTTGATGATCCGCGCCAGCTGGAATGCCGTATAAGGAATGGCTGGAACACACATGGCGTATTTATACATATTCCAGTAAAACGGATCCGACCAGCGCTCCAGACCGTAATCCGCCGCTTCATAACAAATATCGTGAATATAGAAATCCTGATGCGTATCCGCATATTCATAAAACATCTGATTGAGACGCTGAATATAATTCCATCTTCCTCTGTGATCCGAGGCATCTCTGTTCCCTAACAGTCTGTAAAGTGGCGGTTCAAAATTATTCTGTATCACAGGACAGCCGTAGACCGCATGAAGATGCTCCCACAACGCCTGAAAACGCTCATACTCTGCCCGAAGCTTCTGCGTAACCAGCGCCCTGTCATCCTCCAGGGAGGGGTACTGTTCAATATTCCGATTGGATGTGTGAATATATAGGATATCCGGATGAAATTCCTCCAGTGCCGGATTCGGAAACATCCCGTCTGCATAATACTGATTGTATTCCGATTCATAAAAGCAGGGACGGATGCCGTAATTGAGCAAAAACAGTTCCAGAATGTCACGAATGTCACGGGTCGTACTTCCTCCCAGAATCGCTATCTTTTTTTCCAGAAATGTCTGTTGTGTATTTTGAAGCAGTTCCCGCTTCAATGCCTTTTTCTTTTTCAGGATCCATTCCGGATCAAAAGGATATTCCAATTCTTTCATTGTTTTATCTTTCCGTTCTATGGTAGTTATTTAAACATATTATAGTAGAACTTTCCAAGATATGCAACGCAAAATCCACAGCCTCTTTCTTTTCCGCGCAAAGTCTGCTACAATAATTTGTGTTTATTTTTGCGTGTCCTTGCCGGACACAGAAATGAGGAAATTATGGCTTTTGACGGCGTTACCATTGCCTGTGTAATATCGGAATTAAAAAAGGAACTGATCGGCGGAAGGCTGTACAAGATTGCCCAACCGGAGAACGATGAACTGTTGCTGACCATCAAGCAGCCCACAGGGCAAAAGAGGCTGCTTCTGTCCGCCAGTGCTTCCCTTCCCCTGATCTATCTGACGGAAAGCAACAAACAAAGCCCCATGACGGCTCCCAACTTCTGTATGCTGCTGCGCAAGCACTTACAGAACGGCCGTATCGTGAACATCTCCCAGCCGGGATTAGAGCGTATCGTGCATATCGATATCGAGCATCTCGACGAGATGGGGGATCTGCGTCACAAGACGCTGGTCATGGAGCTGATGGGCAAGCACAGTAACCTGATCTTCTGTAACGACGATAATATGATCATCGACAGCATCAAGCACGTATCCGCTGCGGTCAGCAGTGTAAGAGAGGTCCTGCCCGGCAAGCCTTACTTCATCGCCCATACACAGGACAAGCTGGATGCCCTTACCTGCGATGAGAATACGTTCCGTGAAGCGCTTGCCGCCAAGCCCCAGCCGGTCTTTAAGGCGATCTACGGAAGCTTCACCGGTATCTCGCCGGTACTGGCGCAGGAGCTGTGCCACGAGGCCGGTCTCGACGGGGACCGTCCTACGGCGGCACTGACATCCGAGGATTACCTTGCTTTATACAGAGCATTTTCCGAAATGGTCACTTCTATTAAGGAAGAAGCCTTCTCTCCATGCATCGCCTACACCGGCACTCAGCCCGTGGAATACGCAGCGGTTCCTCTGACGATGTATGGCTCGGGAGCGGATCATTTGGAAGCCTACACTTCCATGTCCGCTCTGTTGGAGCATTTTTATGCGGAGAAAAATACATTAACAAGGATCCGCCAGAAATCTTCCGATCTGCGCCGTATCGTGCAGACAGCCCTGGAACGTGATATTAAGAAATATGACCTCCAGCTGACCCAGATGGAGGACACCAAAAAGCGGGAAAAATACCGGATTTACGGAGAACTGCTCAATACCTACGGTTACAGTGCAAAGCCCGGCGACAAATCTCTCACCGCCGTGAATTATTATACAAATGAACCGGTGACGATCCCCTTGGATCCCACCCTCTCCGCCACGGAAAATGCGAAAAAATACTTCGACAAATACGGCAAGCTAAAGCGTACCTATGAAGCACTGTCCGAGCTGACCTGCCAGGTAAAAGAAGAGATCGACCATCTGGAGACCATCAGCACCGCACTGGACATTGCCCTGAAAGAAGAAGATCTGGTGGAGATCAAAGAAGAGCTGACCCAGAGCGGTTACATCCGCAGAAAAGGCGGCTCGAAAAAGGCGAAGATCACCAGCAGGCCTTTCCACTATTTAAGCAGCGACGGTTTTCATATTTACGTAGGGAAAAATAATTTCCAGAATGACGAACTGACCTTCAAATTCGCCACCGGAAATGACTGGTGGTTCCATGCCAAAGGCATCCCCGGCTCCCACGTGGTGGTAAAGACCGAGGGAAAGGAGCTGCCGGACCGTACTTTTGAAGAGGCGGGCAGACTGGCGGCTTACTACTCCAAGGGTAGGGAACAGGAGAAAGTGGAGATCGACTACGTCCAGAAAAAACAGGTCAAAAAGCCTGCCGGTGCCAAGCCGGGGTTTGTAGTCTATTATACGAACTACTCCCTGATGATCGACAGCGATATCTCAGGCATCGAAAAGATCAGTGACTGACCGTTCTATGCGTTCGGTGTCCGATTTTATGTATAATTATACTGTATATTTTTAGTTTTATGCATTTATGTGCATATTTTAATTTGTTTTATTCATTTTTATGATTTATTTATGCAACTTTTCTGCTTGCTTTTGCGAATATAATGTTGTATAGTAATTGTCAGAGCGTAACACACGATCCTGATACCTGGTGCCATTACGGATTGCTTCATGCTTTTATCCCTGGCATCATACACACTATAAAACGGAGGATTTTATCATGAAGGAAAAAGTAGTTTTAGCTTATTCCGGCGGTCTGGATACTACCGCTATCATTCCCTGGCTGAAGGAGAATTTCGACTACGAAGTTATCTGTGTCTGTGTCAACTGCGGACAGGCAGAGGAACTGGACGGTCTGGAAGAAAGAGCCAAGGCCTGCGGCGCTTCCAAGCTGTATATTGAAGATGTTATCGATGAATTCTGTGATGATTATATTGTTCCCTGTGTCCAGGCTCATGCCGTATACGAGAACAAGTACCTGTTAGGTACTTCCATGGCAAGACCTCTGATCGCCAAGAAGCTGGTAGAGATTGCCAGAAAAGAAGGCGCTGTTGCCATCTGCCACGGTGCTACCGGTAAGGGTAATGACCAGATCCGTTTCGAGTTAGGTATCAAGGCTCTGGCTCCCGATATTAAGATCATTGCTCCCTGGAGAAGCGACAAGTGGAACATGGATTCCCGTGAATCCGAGATCGAGTACTGTAAGGCTCATGGTATTCATCTTCCTTTCAAGGCTGATAACAGCTACAGCCGTGACCGTAACATCTGGCACATCAGCCACGAAGGTCTGGAGCTGGAAGATCCCGGCAACGAGCCCAACTACGAGCATCTGCTTGTCTTAGGCGTAACTCCCGAGAAGGCTCCCGATGAGGGCGAGTATGTGACCATGACTTTTGAAAAGGGTGTTCCCACTTCCGTTAACGGCGAGAAGATGAAGGTATCCGATATCATCCGTACCCTGAACAAATTGGGCGGCAAGCACGGTATCGGTATCGTAGATATCGTAGAGAACCGTGTTGTAGGTATGAAGTCCCGTGGTGTCTATGAGACTCCCGGCGGCACCATCCTCATGGAGGCTCACCAGCAGTTAGAAGAACTGATCTTAGACCGTGATACTTACGCATTCGAGAAGGAAATGGGTGCAAAGTTCGCAAGCCTGGTATACGAAGGCAAATGGTTCACTCCTCTCCGTGAGGCTGAGCAGGCTTTCATCGAAAAGACCCAGGAATATGTAACCGGTGAAGTGAAATTCAAGCTCTACAAGGGCAACATCATCAAGGCAGGAACCACTTCTCCTTACTCTCTGTATAATGAGAACCTGGCTTCCTTCACCACCGGTGATCTGTATGACCATCACGATGCAGAAGGCTTCATCAATCTGTTCGGTCTGTCCCTGAAGGTTCGTGCCATGAAGCTGCAGGAGAACGAGAAGAAGCTCGGCAACTAATGATTATTCAGCGATTTTGTGAGTAAATTCACGAATGATACATTAAGAGGTGTCTATGATCACAATGCAGACAATTACTGCCGTGGGACTGATCTATCTGATCGGTATCAACCTGGCAGGATTCATCATCATGGGCGTCGATAAAAAAAGAGCCATCCGGGGTGCCTGGCGCATCTCGGAGGCTTCTCTTTTTTTAACGGCGATATTGGGCGGCAGCCTGGGATGTATCCTGGGAATGCAGCATTTCCGCCATAAGACGAAACACTGGTATTTCAAATACGGAATGCCGGCGATCCTTGTGGTACAGATACTGCTTTTTATCCTTTTATTCAAGTAAGAGTTATGCTATACTGACATTATGTAAGCTGATTCTTTAGGGCTTTACAGATGAGTAATTTTTACGGAGAAGGTCCTGGTTGGCTGTCTCTGCGTATATTTTGGAGGTGTCGATATGCATATAGCAGTATGTGATGATAATGTAGCCGACAGAAAACAGTTAGAGCGCTTGTTAAAGCGGGAATCCGACAAACGTGCTGCATCTACCGGGATCATTTATACCGATTCTTTCGGCAATTCTGCTTCTCTGCTGTCCAATCCCATGCAGTATGATGCTTTTTATATCGACATGTGTCTGACAGAAGGGACCACCGGTACCGATGTGGTCAATGCCCTCACAGCGCAGGGTGTCAACGCGCCCATCATATTATGCTGTTCTAAGATCAATTACAGGGAACAGACCTATCCGGAAAATGTCATCTTCCTAGACAAGCCCATCAAAGTAGCGGAACTGGCACAGAGCATTGACCATGCCCTGGAGATCATGGCGAAAGCGGTTCCCCTCATCGAACTTCGTGAGAATGAGGATACTATCTATGTGACCGAGCCGGACATCCTCTACGCTGAGGAAGAGGGACGCAACGTCATTGTAACCCTGAAGGACGGTCGTACCATAAAAGTCGCTACCACCGCGATCAATTTATTCTCCCAGATTGAAAATCATCCCACCTTCTTTGCCCCTACCGTTAAGTCCATCCTTAACGGCAGATACATGGAGAAGCTGGGATTCCGTAAAGTCATCATGTGCGATGGGAAAAAGTTCTCGCTGCACAGAGACTGCGTTGCTTACGCAAAACAGCTCCTGGCAGAGTATCATGCGTAACTTGAGAGTTAATTAAGAAATGCTATCGAATCCCCGTAGCCCGCATTGGGGCTAAGAACCGCAGACCCGCGCGTGCTTTAGCACGATTCG
>OMAO01000997.1_pt1 | contig 12022 bp, 10 predicted proteins | sample 1644641 | NCBI WGS metagenome assembly OMAO01 (sample SAMEA103958120, study PRJEB25191) | human gut metagenome | biome: human-associated habitat [ENVO:00009003]; feature: intestine environment [ENVO:2100002]; material: feces | place: Germany | collected 2013/2015
AGGCTTTACATACGGAATTCCTTCCATACCATCTATATGCCAGATTCTGCTGTGTCCCACCCATAATCTGTCAATCACAATACCATCAAACCAGTTCATGACCACAAGAAAAAGACAGGCTTGAAGATATGCCGTTTTAAAATCCATAACATGATTCCAAACAGAAATAATCAAAATCAGAGCCACAAATATAATAATACAAAATGGTATCATAAACCACTTTGACCTTTTCATCACAGTTTCTTTATCAGCAATTCCACGTTTCTGTGCTTCTTCTATATATTCTTTTGGGTAAAAATATAAACAGTTACGCCCGTCGTTCCTCACTGCACATTTTATCAGTGATGCATACAGCAGACAGTACAATACATTTTGCAACAATAATAACATTTTTCTGATACCTTCTTTCAAAATACCAATTCAGGTAATCTATCTGTCTCAATAATTTTTTTGAGCATTCTGGCAAATCCTTCCGGATTTTGGATTTGATACTGCATATGGTTAAAATCCCTCAAAAACAGGAAAATTACCGTGTATATATGTCTGCATCACTGCATTTCTGTATTTAAAATGTTCTTCTATACTTCCAAATTCCCAAAATGTATGTTTCTGCAATTCTTCTGACAGTTCTGGAAATGGTTTATCTTCCAAGCTGTCTGCCAGTTGTCTTCTCAGATTCCCATATGTCAAGTTCTTCCCTGCCTCTATAAAATAGGGTTTAATTTTGTCATCGTCACACCACATGATTCTCTTTAGTGTCTTTCCTTTTGACCAATATAAACTTTTCATTGCTATATATAAGAATGGAACCATGATTCTGCGTGTTGCCTTTCCAATCTGTGCAAACTGTCCGCCATCAAAAAATATATGCTTAACCGGTATTTTGGCATTCGTCACAAATGCCATGGCAAGATCTGCACCAATCGAAGATGCAACTGCAAGTTCTATCTCTTTGATTCCATGATTTTCCAGAAATCGTACAATTTGCTGTATCTCATCTCTTTTACTTTGATATCTCTGTCCAGGGCAATACACGGTTGATGTTGGCATAATACAGTAATATTTTTCTTTCATTTTCTCTGCAACCGGCATACTGCTTTCCCCAATTACTCCCATTGCATGGAAAAACAAGATGACTGGATTTGATTTATTTCCTATTGTTTTAAATACCATACTTACACCTTCTATTTTAATCTATTTTTCTGCACTCTTCCATTCAGCAACAGCATTTCTCACCCGCTGGTCAATATCCATCCGTGCACTCTGGCATTCTTTCGGATATTTTCTTGCCGCTTGAAATGCCAGTTTCATAAAGATTCCAGAACCAATTGGCAGCATCGTCTTTAACATACTCTCCGGAAAAACGAAATGGGTTCCATGCTCATAAATTACAAACTCTAATCTGCATGTATGAGGGTGTTCTTTCATTCGCTGTTTCATTCGTCGGATATATTTTGCAGTATCCCACAACACATCATCTTCAGCGCCAATCAGCAATAACGTTCCATGGATTTTTTCAATCTTGATCATCTCGTCTTCTGTGATTGGGTGAGCCTTTTCAGAATCATCAAATAGTTTTCTTGAATTGATCATATCACCGGTCCGTTTTGTTTCTTTCTCAATCACATGCCAGTAATCCGGATGTTTGTAGCAAAATGGCATATACGGAAGGGGTTCTCCTTTGTAAGAAAAAAGAGATTCTCCCTCAATCGGCCATTCTTTACATCCATCTTTTTTGCCCTGCATAAATCCCTGCCAGATAAAGTCACTCGGTGTCAGACCTATCGTTAATGTAATATCCTCAAAATAAGAAGCGGCAGTCAATGCAAGTGTTCCTGTAGTAGATGCCCCGACAATTCCTATCTTCTGATTACCATGTGTTTTTAACCAACTGATTGCTTTTTCTATACGTTCCAGCGGATAATTATGATGTCCATAATCCTTTTTTGCCGGTGACATTGTCATCACATTCACACCAAGCTTATGTAACCATTTCACGGATGTTCTTGCCAGATAATCCTCTGAATCATCTCCGATCATGGCAATCATTGCACAGTCTGCGTCCGTTTCACATTTCCAATATGCACCATAAAATCCATCTGTTTTCATTTCAAATTGTCTTTTCTGCATCTGCATCATCTCCTTAATATCGGCCACGTTTCTCCAAAACTATTATTTTATTTGAGATATTCCGAACAGCCGGAATCTTCCCAATCACATGATAAATCGGCATAAGTTCTTTCATCCCTTCGACCAGACTGACTTCCTGCTGAACAGAAAATTCCGATATGATTCTTTGCAGCTCTTTTCCATTCTTAACTCCCCATGTGAATTTTGCATTGCTTCCCTCTATGGATTTTTCTTTCACATGTTTTACAACAAATGGTGACATGGTTTCGACCATTACAGTTATTTTCTGAAATGATTTTTCAATAATAGAAAACATCTTTCTGATGTCCTTCTCACACAAATACATTGTAAGCCCTTCGATTATTACCAGAACATTCTCACCATGATAATCGATATCATCTACATAGGAATCATCCATTGCAGACTTTGCAATCTGATATATCGGACCTGTTTCTGGAAGAAACTGCCGCCTTATCTTCATAGTCTCCGGCAGATCTACATTGTACCAGCGCAGATATTTTCCCTTCAAACGATAACATCTGGTATCCAGTCCGCATGCAATATTTACGACAACTGTATTTTCATGCTTCTTCAAATATTGCTCAACCATCCGGTCTAATACAATTGTTCTTGCAATCACACCATAGTTCATAGCGTTATCTTTATCTGCTATAGAAAAGTCATAGTCCAGCTTTTCCACAAGTTCTACTGCAATCTCATCTTTGATCTTTGCATTTTGTTTTTTTGTTTCTTTTGCTCTTGCATACAGGGTCTGTACCATCGTTTCCGGCACACCTGTCACATTCACTTTTTCTTTCATTGTCTGTCGCCTTCCACTGATTTTTTTACTTCTTTTACCCACTCTGCACTATGACAGCAAAACAGTTCTTCATGCTGCATGTTGTGTCTCCGAATGTCCGGATTTTTGAAATAAGTACAATATCTCTTTTCGTATTTTTTTCCCATCTTTGTTGCGTAAAACACGTGGATTGTTGTTCCCGGCACATCAATTCCATGTTGGATTTTTGTAACCAGATCCGAATAGAATTGATTATAAATACTCTGTTTTGTAATCCACGGACTTCCTCCTTTACCGATTCCAAACATATTCAAAAATCCATTATATAATTCTTTTTTAGCCTCGTCTGTCTTGTTCAGCTTTTTCTGCATAAATTTCGGAAGAGCACCTGTATGTACCATTTTATACATGAAAGGCACTACCATGGATGCCTGAATTTTTGCCACAAGATTACCTGCTTCATCCATATCGCTGCTCCCAATGATTCCATGTTCTATATGAATTCTTTTTCGCTGAATCAAAAGAGATACAAAACTTCCACCAAGAGAACACCCATACGCTGCTTTAATACTCCTACCATGTTTTTTCCTGATTTCCTGCTCAATCTTTTCGCATTCATCTTCCATTGAATAAAATTCTGTTTTCTCATTTGGATCAAATCCATCATCCCCCATTTGCAATTAATGATAATTTCTTCGTATCCTCTGGTTCTTTAAACAGGGTTGCATTAGGATGATGTCAGAAGAAAAAACTTCTGTATTAAAAGATCTGAAAGAGAAGCTCATCCATCAACACTTTCCGGTGGGCAAAAACAACGATTGTCAATCGCATTATCCTGTATGTGTGACATGCCTTTTTTATATTTTGATGAACCTACCAGCGGGCTTGATGCAGAAAATATGCAACTTGTGCGGGAAACAATTAAAGCGCAGGCCGAAAAGGGATACGTGGCATTTATCATCACTCATGACTATGAGTTTGCTGCCTCGCTGTTTTCTTCCCTTCTTATTGTTCAGGACGATCATTCCATAAATTAGATTAGGCCGGATCAATATCACCCATCTATCTTATCAAAATTATTTGAATTGGAGGAATTTTAATATGGCTAATAAACCCAAAGAAAGTAAAAAAATTCGTGATCTTATCCGTATAGGCATATATACCGCCCTGTGGATTGCAGTGGGCTGGATAATTGCGTGTACGATTGGTTTTGGATTACTGTTTTTATGCAACTATTTCTTGTTGCTCTTGACAAAATCTTTTTTAGAGATTAAAATTATAACAGTGTTATATAGCACTGTTATATAGGAGGTGTGCAAAATAAACGGAAATGGAACGACTTTAGAAAATATCCACCGGGCAGCGAAAGCAGAATTTTTAGAAAAAGGATATAAAGACGCTTCCCTGCGGAATATTGTGAAATCCGTGGGAATGACTACCGGAGCCTTTTACGGATATTACAAAAGCAAAGAAGAACTTTTTGAAGCCATCGTTGGTGAACATTATGAATATATTCGTAACCGTTTTATAAAAGCACAGCAGGAGTTCGCCGAACTACCAGCTGCCCAGCAGCCGGAAGTCATGAGTGATATTTCGGGAATCTGCATGTACGATATTCTCTATTATGCGTACGAACATTTAGAGGAATGTAAACTGATCCTCTGCTGTTCGGAAGGGACAAAATTTGCCGGGCTAATTGATGAAATGGTGGAGATTGAGGTAGATGGGACGCATGCCTATCAGGATGTCTTAAGGCAGCTTGGACGGCCCTCTCCGCATATCGATCCTTCACTGGAGCATATTCTGATCACCGGAATGTTTCATACTTTTTTTGAATTGATCATTCACGAAATGCCGCTCAAGGATGCCGAAAACTACGTCAGAGAAATGCGCGCCTTTTATACAGCGGGATGGATGAAAATTATGGGGCAGTAATGCCTTATAATTTTTGCCTGTAAGTTAGCCGTAACTAACCTAAATTCGGATATTGTAAGAACATAGACGTGTTCTCTTTATCATAAACACAAAGAAAAGGAGGAATTTTTTTGAAAAAACAATCCAATTTATCACGCCTGCTGGAAATTGCAGGCAGCCATAAGTACCTGACCTATGCTTCCTGGGTGCTTTCTGCCATCAGTGCCCTGATTGCTCTGGTGCCATTCTATTACATCTGGAAAATGATCAAGGAAGTACTGGAGGTGGCACCAGATTTTGGCCAGGCACAGAACCTGACCGGTAACGGCTGGATGGCAGTATTGTTTGCTGTCCTGGCGGTGCTTGTCTACATAGCCGGGCTTATGTGTTCCCATTTAGGGGCATTTCGTATTGCCACAAACCTGCGTATCCAGACCATGGAGCATATTGTTAAGCTTCCTCTTGGATTTGCCGAGAGTTTTGGCAGCGGAAAACTGCGCAAAATCGTCAACGAATCCAGTGCAGCCACCGAAACCTATCTCGCTCATCAGCTTCCCGACAGAGCCAATGCCATTGCAACCCCCTGTGGTCTTTTGGTGCTGTTGTTCGTGTTTGACTGGAGACTGGGACTGTTGAGCCTTGTTCCGGTTGTGCTGGGCTTTCTGATTATGATGGCAATGACCGGAAAGCAGATGCAGGAAAAGATGAAAGAATACCAGAATGCGCTGGAGGATATGTCCAATGAAGCGGTAGAGTATGTCCGCGGGATTCCGGTGGTAAAAACCTTTGGTCAGACAATCTTTTCCTTTAAGAAGTTTAAAGACTCCATTGACCGCTATAAAGTATGGGTGATCGCCTATACCAAGCAGCTTCGGACACCGATGATGTTCTATACAGCTGCGATCAACGGAGTTTTTGCCACACTGATCGCCGGAGGACTGTTGCTGACACAAGACGGTGTGACTTCCGGTTTCTTACTGGATCTCATTTTCTATATCATTATTACGCCGGTTATTTCTGTTACACTGACACGCATCATGTTCCAAAGTGAAAATGCCATGATCGTAGATGACGCTTTACAGAGAATTGACAGCGTTTTGCATTTGAAGCCTCTGGAGGAAACCAGACATCCTATGCATCCGCAAAATGCTTCCGTGGAACTGAAATCGGTTCATTTCAGCTATGATGGAGAAAAAGAAGTATTAAAAGATATTTCACTCACCATTCCTGCAGGACAGACGGTAGCTTTTGTAGGCCCATCCGGCGGTGGAAAAACAACCCTTGCCAACCTGATTTCCCGATTCTTTGATCCCCAGAGCGGAATGGTAAAAATAGGTGGTGTTAATGTGAAAGACATCCCGAGGGAGGAACTCATGAATACGGTGTCTTTCGTATTTCAGGACAGCCGTCTGATCAAGGCATCCATTCTGGAAAATGTGCGTATGGGAAAACCGGAAGCTACCCGTGAGGAAGTTCTGGCTGCCCTTCATCACGCACAATGCGATGATATCCTGGAAAAACTCCCACAGGGTGTGGATACGGTCATTGGTACAAAGGGTGTCTATCTTTCCGGCGGCGAGCAGCAGCGAATTGCCATTGCCCGTGTGATGCTGAAAAATGCACCGATCATCATTCTGGATGAAGCCACTGCCTTTGCTGACCCGGATAACGAAAGCCGCGTACAGGCTGCTTTCTCAAGACTTTCCGAGGGAAAGACCGTGATTATGATTGCCCACAGGCTTTCTACCGTAACAAATGTGGATCAGATTTTTGTCATTTGCAACGGACAGGTTGCCGAGTGCGGCAACAGCCGTGAATTGCTTGCAAAAGACGGTATTTTTAGCCGTATGTGGAAAAATTACCAGACTTCCGTGCAATGGAAGGTAACAAAGGAGGTGCAGTGATATGATCAAAAAACTGCAGAAAAAATATGCCCTGTCTGAACAGGGGGCAAAAGACCTGATCAAAGGATGCCTGGCCTGTGTCCTTCAGAATCTGTCTTTTATGTTCCCGGTAGGACTTTTATATTACCTGGTCAGCGATCTGATGAACGGGGGTGTTCCCGGTGGGAAAATTCCATTTTATGTGGCAGGCTGCGTGGTGTGTATCGGCCTGATACTGCTGACCACTTTCTTTCAATACAATGCCACCTATTTTGCCACTTACAAAGAAAGCGGCATCCGCCGTATTACTCTGGCAGAGCATCTGCGCAAAATCCCTCTTTCCTTTTTTGGGAAAAAGGATTTAGCTGATCTTACCAGTACGATTATGGCGGACTGTACCTTCCTGGAACAAAGTTTTTCGCATTTTATCCCTGAGCTTGCAGGTTCGATCATTTCTACGATCCTGATTTCCATCGGTCTGCTCTTTACGGACTGGAGAATGGCACTGGCTGCCTTATGGGTTCTGCCGGTTGCCTTTGCGATTGTGGGATTTTCCGCTAAGATTCAGGAAAATCTGAACCAGAAAGCGATGGACGTGAAGATGGCCTGCGCAGACGGGATACAGGAGTGCATTGAAACGGTTCGTGACCTGAAAGCGAACAATGCGGAGCAGGCATATTTAAAAGGTCTGGAAAAGAAGATCCGTGCCGTGGAGCATCGTTCCATCCTCAATGAATTCGGCCTTGCTGTTTTTGTGGTTTCCGCATCGCTGGTGCTGAAGCTTGGTATTGCAACGGTTGCGCTGGTGGGAGCTGTTCTGCTCATGCAAGGAAGCCTCTCCGTGCTTACATTCTTTATGTTCCTTCTGGTAGTATCCCGTTTATATGACCCTCTGCAGGGCGCACTCCAGAATCTTGCGGCAGTCATCAGTACACGAACCAACATTGCCCGTATGAATGAAATTCTCGATCATCCGATCCAGCAGGGCAGCGACAGGCTTTCCAATCAGGGGTATGATATTGTCTTTGACCATGTCGGGTTTGCCTATAATACCGGAGAAACTGTATTGAAAGATGTCTCCTTTACGGCAAAGCAGGGAGAGGTTACGGCTCTGGTGGGCCCGTCCGGCGGCGGAAAAACAACCGTATCCCGGCTGGCAGCAAGGTTCTGGGATATTAACAGAGGAAAGATTACCGTGGGAGGCATGGATGTATCCCGAATTGACCCGGAAACACTGCTTTCTCTGTATTCCATCGTATTCCAGGATGTTACACTGTTTGACAATACGATTCTGGAAAATATCCGAATCGGAAACAAAGACGCCACAGATGAACAGGTCATTGCTGCTGCGAAACTTGCCAATGTGGATGAATTTGCGGAAAAACTGCCGGATGGATGGCATACCAATATCGGGGAAAATGGCTGTGAACTTTCCGGCGGAGAGCGCCAGCGTATCTCTATTGCCCGTGCATTTCTGAAAAATGCGCCGATCATTCTTTTAGATGAAGCTACTGCTTCCCTGGATGTGGAGAATGAAACTCTGATACAGACAGCCCTTTCCCGTCTGATCGCAGATAAAACGGTTCTGGTCATCGCCCACAGGATGCGTACCGTAGCAGGAGCAGATAAAATTGTTGTCCTTTCTGATGGCACCGTGGCAGAAGAAGGATCACCAAAGGATCTGGAAGAAAAGAATGGTGTATATGCTCATATGGTAAAACTGCAGACAGAAAGCCAGAATTGGAAACTTGCGTAAAGCAGGCGAGGGAAGAATATCAGAACTGGTATCAGAACCAGGCGGGCAGAGCGAAGGTATACTTTGAGCCCGAACAGCCGGAAACGGCGCAGGGGCTCCCTTTGCCGGAGCGGATACGCAAGGCCAGACAGGGAGGAGAGGATACCGGTTTATGGAATCTGTATCTGGGATTTGCGCGGCATCTGCTGATTGGCTCCTCCCAAAAGGGAGGCTTCCCTTCCAACCTGCAGGGGATTTGGTCGGAGGAAATCCAGCCCCCCTGGAACGGAGACTGGCATCTGAACGCGCAGCAGCAGCTGTATTGGCTGGCAGAGAGGATCGGGCTGCCGGAGAACCATGAGCCATTTTTGGAACTGACCAGGCAACTGGTGGAGCCGGGGAAAAAGACGGCCCAGGCCTATTATCGGGCGAGAGGGTGGGTGGTCCATACCATGACCAATCCCTGGGGCGTGACGTCCCCAATGGAGAATGCCGCCTGGGGCTCGACAGTAGGAAGCGCCGCCTGGCAGTGCCACCATCTGTTTGAACATTATCTATATACGCTGGATCGGGAATATCTGGAAAGGGTTTGGCCGGTGATGAAGGGAGCGGCCTGTTTCTTTGCAGATATGCTGGTGGAGCAAAGGGAAACCGGATGGCTGGTTACCTCTCCCTCTTCTTCCCCGGAAAATCTGTTTTTGGATGAACAGGGAAGGGAGTGTGCGCTTTGCGAGGGGCGTGGGCTATAAAATCCTTGGAAGATGTATAGCTACTGTGGTTCCTTTTTGTGGAACAGAGTCCATATAAAAAGAGTATTCGTCGCCGAAATGCTGCAGCAGTCTTTGATGGGTATTGACAATTCCCACGCTTCCATATTCTTTTTTTACATAGTTCTGGGTATCAGTGGAGTGTATTTGCTGTCGAATTTTGCCAAGCGTGCCGGATGATATGCCATATCCATTATCTTTGATTAAGATTTGAATTCTTCCATCGACTTCTCTTGATACAGAAATTAACAGCACTCCATGAAGCTGATGTTCAGTAAATCCATGAAGAATTGCATTTTCTATAAAAGGCTGTAAACTGAATTTGACCGTTTTATATCGAAGCAACGTTTCATCAATTTGATACTTGGCCTGGAACAGATGATTGAAACGTAGCTCCATAATATAAATATAATACTTGATATGCTGTAGCTCCTGCTCTAAGGTAACGATATGAGGACCCTTCAGGTTATAGCGGAACATTCTGGATAAAACGTTACAGCAATTTTTTATGATCAGGGAAGAAGGGCCGTCTGCAATCCCTTGAATCATTTCTAAAGTATTATATAAAAAGTGCGGATTAATCTGATTTTGAAGCATGGTTATTTGAGCGTCTTTCTGTGCAAGCTCGGCGCTTTCTTTTTTTCGGGTTGAATCTCTTATTTTCTGATTCATTGCGTTATATTGGTCAATTAAAAATCCAATCTCATTATCGGTTTTACAGTAAATAAGATTTCCAAAGGTGCCTGTTTCCATTTCCTGCATGGATGCAGTAAGTACCTTTAGAGGTTCTGTTAAAGATCGGGCAAAATGAACGGATAATAAAAATGCAGCCGTACCAACGAGAAAGGCGCAAAAAATATTGGAAAACATAACCATTGTTGAATTTGTATTGAAATTATCATTTTGCGTATAAGCGGTCATTATCCAGGAGGTAAATGGTTCATAAACTGTCATTTGAAACAGTTTCCCGTTTTCATTCGGAGGAAGTGTATTCAAGATTTCTTTTTGTTCACTGTTTACAATTTTAAGGTAGAACCGAGGCTGGTTCCGAATATTTAGTTTTTCCTGTAATACCTGTCCTGGAATGTCAGCCAGAAGATATCCGATGGTATTTAGATTAGAATTATTGCGGATGCGGTATATGATAGTAATGCCACCTTCAGTCTGATTGATATAATAGTGTCTATCCTCATATGTAGTGACAAGATACATTTGATTTTCTGGAATTTTAGAGAATTCTTGATACCAGCAGTCCTCTTTAAAATGATACCCAGGGGTGAAAATGAGGCTGGGATCCTCCATATAAATTGGAGGACAGGAGGGATTATCGATAAAAAGATGAAGACTGCATCCTGGAAGCGCATAGGAGATTTGACGGAGATTATTTTCCAGATATGAAATTGTTGATGTTGTGGAGCTATTATCCTTACGGGCCTGAATCAGATAATATTGTGCCTGCTGATTACAGACAAAATTGTAGACAACAAGGTTGATCGTACTGAAGTAGGAACTTGTACTTTGAGAAATTTGTTCCAGCATATCGTTATTATAGCGTTTAACATTTTCATAATTTTGCTTATAGAGAATCAGGTTTGAAATGATGGTACACAGTATGATGGAAGAAAGCAGTATAAGTGAGGTCAAACGAATCAATTCAGATTCAATGGTATTTTTCTTCGCATGATTAAAACGCATGATTATTGATCTCCTTCCTGTGTGCTATAAAAACTGGGAGAAAAGCCCGTCCGTTTTTTGAATATCTTAGAAAAATAATTGGGGTCATTGTAACCTACCATACGAGCGGCTTCCGCAATAGAAAGCCTTCGGGATTGAAACAGCTTTAATGCTTCTTTAATGCGTACTTCCTCAATATATGCTGACAAATTTCCACCGGTTTTCTTTTTGAACATTCTGGAAAGATAGCTTGGATTAAAGAAAAATTCTGTCGCAATTCCAACCAGAGTAATATCATATTCATAATTTTGCTGGATATAAGCTTTGATCATAGCTACAATATCTATGTTATTCACCTTTAGAAGAAAAGAAAAAATACATTTACAGCGTTTTAGGATATCTGTTCTCAGTTCCTCCAAAGTGAAAAATTGCACCAAATAATAAGAAGAAATCATATCCTGAAAAATACTTCGTTCTGCGCCCAGTTGATAACGAAGAGAAAGACGGCGCAAAGTATTGCTAATTTCACATATAATATATTCCAAAATTTCTGCCGTGTAATCGGAAAGATATTCGTTAGATAAAAGGCAGACAATATATCTTCGGCAGCAGCAAAATGGCGGTTAGATATAGCGGCCCGAAAGGCTTCTATTTCTTTCATAATTTTTTCTGTAAAGGTTTGACTGGCAGGAGGAAGAATACGATACCATATGAGTGATTCCTTGAAGAGAAGGTGGATATTCAGAAACTAGAGGCAGCTTATGGAAAGAGTATCCAGTTTTTCTTCTTCTTGAAACGGTGCTGTAGCGGCTATGATAGGAGCCTCTTTTGCTTTTTGGGTAGAAAGATAACGTATTCTTGTGAGTAATTTTTCTAAATCACCGATGGTTAAGGCGGAAGCCTTCAGGGTAAGACGAAGGAGATTGGAGCCATGGGAGAAAAGGGCTGTCTGTATATCTGAAGAGGGCAAGATATCATGAATGGCTTCAGTCACCCAAGAATGAAAGAGGCTTAGCATATACCGGTTTGTTTTTTGAATAATAGGTAATTGCGAAACTCGCTAGACTCGTTCGCAATCTTGAAAGAAAACAAGGAAGAATTCGCGCAGAGCACGAATTCT
>OMAO01001016.1_pt1 | contig 11834 bp, 9 predicted proteins | sample 1644641 | NCBI WGS metagenome assembly OMAO01 (sample SAMEA103958120, study PRJEB25191) | human gut metagenome | biome: human-associated habitat [ENVO:00009003]; feature: intestine environment [ENVO:2100002]; material: feces | place: Germany | collected 2013/2015
CAAATTGATTTTATCGTCTTGTCTGAATAAAATGCATTGTATGAAAGATTGAACGCGCACAATAACAGGAAAATATATGTCAAAATACATCGATGCGCATTGTCATTTACAGGATTGCACAGATATAAACGCCGTATTGCAGAATATGACCGCGGCGGGTGTTACCGGGGCGATATGTAACGCCACGTCGCCGGCGGATTGGGGGCGTATTATTGAACTGGCACAGAAGTATGCCGGCCTTTACGGATGTATCGGTGTGCATCCGTGGCATATCGCGGGGCTGGCGTCGGGGTGGGACGATAAAATGCACGAAATGTTGCGACAATTTCCAACCTTGATGGTGGGCGAGGTTGGTTTAGATAAAAATCACCCGGATATGCCGGTTCAGGAATCCGTTTTTATTTCACAGATGAAAATTGCTGGCGACCTGGTGCGGCCGATGTTTGTTCACTGTGTTGGGGCGTGGGATCGTGTACTGCATATTTTGAAAAACTATCGTGGTGCGCGTCCGCGGGCCTTGATAGCGCACGCCTTTGCTGGGTCGCGCGACATAATGGAACGCCTGGGGGCAGAATATGGTTTTTATTTTTCTTATTCGCCGGATATATTGAACGATAATCGCACTCGCTTGGTGGATACGGTGCGCGAAACGCCGATTGAACGGATTTTGATTGAAAGCGATGCCGCCACGCCAGATATTGTTCCCGATGTTCTGCGTCGTGTGGCGGAAATAAAATCGATTGCGGTTGCCGATGTTGCTGATATAGTTTATAAAAATACAATCAGAATTATAAGAAATGGACAGATTGCATAGAACACGTTTATTGTTTGGCGACGCGGCAATGCAACGCCTGGGCGAAGCAACGGTAATGGTCGTTGGGTGCGGCGCGGTTGGTTCGTTCGCCATAGAAGCATTGGCACGCATCGGCGTAGGCAATTTGATTCTGATAGATTTTGACGGGGTTGAAGAATCAAATATAAATCGCCAGTTGTTTGCGCTGGATTCAACCATTGGCCTGGCAAAGGTTGACGTTGCCGCGGCACGAATTAGTGATATAAACCCGAAGATTCGCGTTACGGCATTGAATATGTTCTTTGATGAAGCGCACACGCCGGACGTAACGCCGGATTTTGTTATTGACGCCATAGATTCCGTACCGTCTAAAATTGCGTTGTACAAATGGTGCGCCGCACGTGGGGTGCCGTTTATATCCAGTATGGGGGCAGCACGCAAGACCGACCCCACGCAAATCAGAATTTCAAAAATATCAAAAACATCTGTTTGCCCGCTGGCCGCAAAAATTCGTCGGATTGTACGTGACGAGAATATTGCTGATTTTGATGTAGTATATTCTGTCGAGCCAGCGGATTCAACCGTATCCGGCCGAGAGTTTGGATCATTGATAACGGTAACGGGAACTTTTGGGTTGATGATGGCAAATTTTGCGGTGCAAAAAATAGTTGGTAAATAAAAACATTTATGGCAATTTGTTCCGGGGTATATAAAGAAAGTCCAGTATTTCTGCGGCTAAGAACCTTTTCCTAAATGCGCTATTGCGATTGAAACCGTGTTTGAAAGCGGTTATAATGAACCTGTCTTATTACAAGACAAACTAAATCTTGAAAAGGAGAAAAAAGAGATGAGAGGACTGACAACCTTTGTGTTGATGCCATTGACGATTATCGGTGCCCTGAACTGGGGTTTGATTGGAATCTTTGGTTTCGACCTTGTTGCGTTTATATTTGGCCCGGCCACGATTGCCAGCAGCATTGTGTACAGCATTATTGGTATCGCGGCGTTGGTATGGTTGATATGGATGATAATCGACCGTCCGGTGCGCAACGAACGCTAAATAAAGCAACTGGAATATTTCGTGTCAATCGTCCTGCTGCGATATTGTAAAGATATTGTTCTTTGATATGTATGCAGGACGTTTTGCTTTTGCAACAGTCGGTATTTTTTTCATAACTTTTATAATCAGAGCCGTATAACCACAGGAGGAAATTATGATATACGGCTATATACGCGTCAGCACTGACAAACAAGATTGCGAAAACCAAAAATTTGGCATAGAGGCCAAAGCCCGCGAATTGGGTGTAAAAATAGAAAAATATATCGAAGACGCCGGTGTTTCTGGCACTCGCGAACCAGAACGACGTGCACTGGGCGGATGTTTGCGCCGGCTGCACGCGGGCGACGTCATTATTTGTTCGGAATTATCGCGCCTGGGCCGCAAGATGTTTATGATAATGCGTATTTTAGAGCACTGTATGCGTGTTGGTGCCCGGGTGTACACGGTCAAGGATGGATATGAACTGGGGGACAATATCCAAAGCAAGGTTATGGCGTTCGCATTTGGACTGTCGGCGGAAATAGAACGCGATTTAATCAGTCGCCGAACCAAGGAAGCATTGGATTTGCGTCGTGCCCAGGGACACAAACTGGGGCGTGCGTTTGGCAGCCGTAACAAACATCATATTCTGGATGGCAAGGCCGCCCGCATTATTGCGATGGCAAATCGTGGCGATTCCAAACTAAAAATAGCCCGAAAAATGGGCGTTTCTGCGGCAACAATAGGACGTTTTTTGCGCGGAATAAATGAAAAATCGGACAATCAAACGGTCAATAGTTTGCAATAAAAAAATTCTTGATTCCAGTAAAATTTTTCGTATCATTGCCATATCAAGAAACATTAAACAATCTAATCACCGTTGGATTGTTCCCTATTTAAGGACATTTGATTGTTCCGAAATTAGGGCAGAAAAACAGCTAAAACTGCTTATCAAGGAGCAATTATGAGTTTTATATCTTGTACTCCCAATAAAGCTATTCACGGGGGCGATAAGGTCACCGTGGCTCTTTTTCTATCACAACTGGCAATTAAACAAACAGCGGGGGTGTTATGGAAATAAAGCGGTTATTTTTATTCGCCGGATATGACGCCCAGGGTATTGTGGATAATACATTGTTGCATTATTTGCGATGTCTGTCCGGATATGGCGATATCGTTTTTGTTATGGATAATGATGCGGCAGAATCCGAAGTGGATAAAGTGGCATCAATTCCAAACGTTCTGTACGCGGTGGCCACACGTCACGGCGAGTATGATTTTGGTTCATACAAGCGCGCGTATGATTGGGCGGATAAAAACGGCCTGTTGAACAAATATGATTGGGTTTATCTGGTCAATGACAGTGTATATGGCCCGCTGTATGATATTCGGCCAATTCTGGACGATTTGGAATCGCGCGGGGTTGATTTGACTGGTATGATTGATTTTTCAAACAAATGCACACCTGTTCAGGTGCAGTCCTGGTTTGTGGGACTCAGTCGTCGTGTCGCCACCAGCGATTTTATGCACGCTTTTATGAAAAATATTCGTGCCCAATCGGATAAGCAACTGATTGTTTTGAAATACGAGGTTGGCCTGTCACAAATAATACTGCATCACGGATATAAAATGTCGACCCTGATAAAAGACGAAAACGGTGATGTTAAACATCTGATATATGACTGTCCGTTAGAAACGCTGAAATTGGGGCTGCCATTTGTTAAAAAGGGCGCAGTTGCAAATTTACCTGGATTACAATATTTGTATCCATATACGACTGAAAAATTTGTTGATGATGTATATCATAATATAACCCGTTCGGGGTTGTCTGTTGCGGTAATTGAACCAGAACGGCCCAGATATAATAAAAGTTACAGATTGACGCTTTTATCAATTCCATTGGTTACAATTTATCGTCAGCGTCATATTTCGACGGCAATAACGTGCTATAAGGTGTACCTGTTTGATTTTCTGCCAATATTTAAAATACTGACAAAACGGTAATGAGAAAAGTTATAAACTTTTTATTGGTAATTATTACAATCGCAGCCCTGGTATGCGTTGGTGTGTATATTTATAATCGTGAATACAGAAAAACTTTAATTACAGATATTATCAATACAACAACAGACAAGTCAAAATTCAAACCGTATATTTTGGGTACAAACATATCTTTTGCGCGTAATGGAAACAGTGCAGAATATATCAATGTGTCTGACGGTTGGGGTGGCCAAGAAGATGTTCATCGTTGTGCATTAGGAAATACATCTGTTCTTCGATTGTATATTCCAGACGGGGCAGGAACAACTTTACGTTTAACAGTTGATGCATTTGGTGTTTTTGCGCCAAAGATATATGATTCTCAAAAAATAACGGTTTATGCGAACGATAATATGGTGACGGTATGGTATGTCGGATACGATGGACCATTTTCTGTTGTTATACCAGATTGGATAATGATTGATAACACATTGGTGTTGCGGTTTGAAGCGGCTGCGCCGTATGCGCCACCACCGGACAAGCGCAAAATAAGTATGGCGGTTAAAAATATTGTCATAGAAAAAATATATGGTGCACGTATTAAACGTGAAATAGGTTTATGGATAAAAAATAATCTGATGAACGGTGGCATCCAGCAAACGTATGATACAGATATTGTAACCGATGATAATTGGATGTAATCAGAATTGGAAAAGGGTAATTATGGCTAATAATAAGAAAGAAAGTACATCCGCATTGGCACGTAACGCATTTGTCAAGAATTACAAACGTATGTGGCCATATGTAAAACCTTATTGGTTTCAGGCGTTGCTATCTGTATTATTAGCAATGCCCATTGGTGCGCTAGAAGGTGTAATTGCTATGTCATTAAAGCCGTATATGGACTTGGTAATGATTGATAAGTCATTACAGGCGGCTTGGTATATTCCATTGGTAATCGTTTTGTTCACATCACTGCAGGGTGCATTGACATATGCTGCAAATTATTTGAATACGTGGGTTGGGGCAAAAATTACAAATCTGTTAAAACTGGATTTGTATAAAAAAATGCTTTCTTTTGATACAAACTTTTTTAACCGCAAAAACTCTGGCGATGTATTGATAATGTTTAATAACAATGCAGATATGGCGTGTGCAGGGTTGTTGACAAACTTAAAAAATTTTGTGCAAAAGATTTTTACTGCGATTTCTTTGATATTTGTGCTGTTTTATAATTCTTGGCAACTGGCGTTGGTTTGCGTCACGATTTTGTTTGTTGCTTTTCTGCCAATGACGACATTGAAAAAGAAGTTGCAATCGGTGTTTAATAATACGTTAATCGCAGATTCAACAATGATGACGGCATATAATGAAACTTATGCAGGTAATAAAACAATTACTTCATATAATTTGTCCGATTTTCAACAGAAAAAATTCAAAAATATTCTGGACAATGTATTTAACCTGCAAATAAAAATGGTTCAAAAAACACGCTGGTTGACCCCCGTTATGCATATAATTTTATCAATAGGTATTGGGGCCGCAATATGGTTTGGGTCTTATCTTGTGTTAAATAATTATATAACCAGTGGTGGTTTCGTATCATTTTTAACTGCACTGATAATGTTATATAACCCAATGAAAGGTTTGGGGTCTAATTATAATTCTGTATTGATGTCATTTATGGCGATTGAACGTGTGTTTAATATAATGGATACAACGCCAGCAATATCAGACAGACCAAACGCACGTGAAATGCCGGCACAGCATCGTGTTATCGAATTCAAGAATTTGTCATTTGAATATAATCGTGGTGTACCAATCTTAAAAAATATTAATCTGACAGTACAACAGGGGCAAATTATTGCATTGGTTGGTAATTCTGGTGGTGGTAAAACGACACTGGTTAGTTTGCTGCCACGTTTTTATGATCCGACCGGGGGTGCGATATTGGTGGATGGGACGGATATACGTGACTTTACATTAAAATCATTACGTCAAAATATTGGTGTTGTGTTCCAAGATAATTTCTTATTCGCTGGTTCAATTCGTGAAAATATTATGCTGGGGAATGAATCTGCCACTGAGGCGCAATTACAAACTGCTATAAAAATGGCGTGTCTGGATGATTTTATAGCGAGCTTGAAAAACGGATTGGACACACAAATAGGTGAACGCGGAATACTGTTGTCCGGCGGTCAAAAGCAGCGTGTTGCGATTGCGCGTGCATTTTTGAAAAACGCCCCAATTTTGATATTGGATGAAGCAACATCCGCACTGGATAATAAATCAGAAGCAGTTGTTCAGCGTGCCATAGAAAACCTGATGCAGGATAAAACGGTATTTGTAATCGCACACAGATTGTCCACCATTCGTAACGCATCAAAAATAGTTGTTGTGAACCAGGGGGAAATAGTAGAATCAGGTACTCACGATGAATTGATGCAAAACGAATGTGGTGCATACAGAACATTGTACGATATGCAGTTCAAATGCCGTACGGATAAGTAACTTTATAGGCGGGGATAAAAAATGAAGATTTTTGGTAAAAAACATAATCATTTTAGTGAATACAAATTAGTAAAAAAATCAAAACTGTTTGATAAGAAATGGTATTTACAAACATATCCCGATGTTCGTAATGCTGGTGTTGATCCGGTATGGCATTATCTTACACACGGTTGGCGCGAAGATCGCAATCCCAGTGATAAATTTGATACGGATGTATATTTATACTTAAATCCTGATGTTAAACAAGCCGGTGTGTGCCCATTGACACATTACTTACAACACGGCATCAAAGAAAATCGTAAAACTGCATTACGCTTTGATAATAAATATTCATATATTAATTTACAAAACAAAATGCAGCATATAGAAAAATGTATAGAAAATCCCAATATATCATATGTCAGTTTTGATATTTTTGATACTCTGTTGGTCAGACCTGCGATTGAGCCAAGGGATATTTTTTATCTGATTGCCCAGCGCGTTGATAAAAAATATAAGCTGGATTTTATGTCTATGCGCTATGACGTTGAAAGCGAAATGAATGATAAATATGCATCAATTTATGATATATATGAATTTATTCAAAAAAAGTATCAGTTAAAATCGTCTGTAACACGCGCAATAATGAAATGTGAAATAGAATGTGAAACACAACTATTGTTTCCGCGGTTGGATGGCAAGAAGTTATATGATTTGGCGGTAAAAAATAAAAAGCACATTATTGCCGTATCAGATATGTACTTGCCATCGGATATATTAAGACACATACTGGACAAAAACGGATATGATAAAATAGAGCAAGTATTTGTATCAAATGAATTTCAGGGTCGCAAATCAGATTCCAGATTATTTCGCGCGGTAACTGGAAATCTGAAAATTTCCCCAAAATCTATTTTACATATTGGTGATAATTATCAATCTGATTATTTAATACCAAAATCATTGGATTGGAATGTATGCCACTTACCGGCGGTTATGGATGTGGTATTGGGGCATTCTGTATATTCAAATATATTTAATAAAAATATCAGTTCAGATTATGGTGCACGTATTCTGATGGGGTTTGCATTTAATTTAACTTTTGGTGATTCTGATGTAAATAATATTGACGATACCAGAATATTCCCGAATTTGTCGGTATTTTCGGATGTCTATTTGGGGCCTATATTATTTTATATTTGTTCATATATTTTAACCGATAAAAATATTCAGGAAAAATATAAACGTGTTTTATTCGCATCACGTGACGGTTGGTTGCCCAGTCGTGTTTACAATCTGCTACGCCCGATATTTGGTGGGGTGCCATCTGAATATGTCTGTACCGGTCGCAGGGCATATTATATGGCGCATATCAAAAATTTTTGGGAATATTTGCAAACATTAAATTTTTCTAATAAATGTATATATACATTACAAAATGTGATTGATTGTTATATTTTGGATGAAAAGTTACATAATAAAATAATCAACAATATATCAAATGACATACTGGGGCTGGATTTTACACAGCACAGGGATAAATGTATTACGGAATTAAAGCGATTTGACAGGGAAATATTAAAACATATTGAACAATTGAAAAATAATGCCATAACTTATTATAAATCATATGCGTCCAAGGGCAGAAATATAATATTTGATTGTGAATATGGTGGATCTGTGTCTGATGCACTGACACAAATTACTAAACAGCCATTTGATAAAATTTACCTGTGGCAAAATGATAACAATGTTAAAAAGGACAAGCAAAACGGTACAAAAACATTTGCTTTGTTCGGAGACCGATTTGTATATTTGAATGAACACATTATTCTGGAAGAACTATTTTCACCATTGTCTGGCACGTGCATCGGATTTGACAAAGATGGCACCCCGATCATAGAACAGTTGAATTTTTCTGATGAAATGCGTCAAGATATGGAAACAGTATCTGATACTTGTACGCAGTTTTTCACAAAAATTGTCGATGTTTTCGGCGATTGGTTGCCGTTGTTAAATGTTGCTGATTTTAACTTTTTGCGTGCAACATCTGTGGCTGCATTTTCGCCAATGCAATCGGCGGAAAAATCATTGTTCCGCAATATTGTATTTCCAGATAGCGTTTTTTATTCAAATGCATTGTCGTTGGAACAAAAATTGCTGCCTTTTCTGACAAACAACACTATTTGTGATAAACCAAAAATTTTACTAGTTTCAAACGAAATGACATATTCTGGTGCGCCGCATTCTTTATTGCGTATGTGCCGTGTATTGCGTGAAAAATATGATTTAACAGTTTGGACATTGAAAAGTGGGCCGTTTGAAAGAGAATTTAATAATTTGGGAATACCTGTAAAATGTATATCTGTTAATGGTTTGTCAGAACAGTCAATAATTGATAAAATTAAAACTTTTGATTTGGCCATATGTAACACTATTATCACAGGCAATGTTTGTGAAGAATTGGAAAAGTATGTCCGTTGCATTTGGTATATTCGCGAGGCTCACAATATCCCAAAATTTTTAGATAATAAAACAGAACGTTTTTTAAGAACTTGTAAAAATACGGATATTTATTGTGTCAGTGAATATGCAAAACAGTTTATAGATAAAACATTTAATACAAATGTTGGTGTATGTCATAACTGTGTGGAAGATAATAATGACGGGTACAAGAAAAAGTTTTATAAAAACAAAAAATTAAATGTTTTGGTTATGGGTGGGTGTGAGCCCAGAAAGAATTTTGGTATTGTCATAGAAGCAATAGAAAAATTACCAGAAAAATATAAGCACAAGATTCATTTGAATATAGCAGGGCGGATTTATTCAGGACCGTACAGTACCAGTATATTAGATTCAGTCAATAAAAACGATAATATATCTTATTTGGGCGAGATAGATAATCTGACCGATAAAATAAATTTGTACAAGGAAACAGATATCGTAATCGTCCCATCAACAGATGAAAGTTGTTCTTTGGTAACACTAGAAGGAATAATGATGGGCTGTCCTGTCATAGTAAGTAAAAATGTTGGTGCCAAATATGTTGTTGATGATAATGTCGGTTGGATATTTGATACAAACAACTCTGACGATTTATGTGAAATTTTACAAAATGTTTTGTCTATTGGTGCAGATTTGCCAGAAATGGGGCGCGCAGCGCGTAAAAAATATCTGGAAACATCAAATATGGATATATATCGGCAAAATATTTTGAATATAGTTCAAAAATCTATTGCTGCATCTGCTGTGCCAAAATTGTTGGTGCACTTGCATTTATATTATGAAGCCCAACTGGATTATATGTTGTCGAAATTATCTAATATTTCTGGCTGTGATTGGGATTTATATGTGACTGTGCCCCATACAACTAATCATAAAGTTTTATCCAAAATACAGCGGTTCAAACCTGATGTAAAATTTATTTATGTTGATAATATCGGGTACGATGTTTGGCCATTTATTCGGGTTTTACAGACAGTCAATCTGGATAAATATGATTATGTATTAAAAATACATACCAAAGCATTCCAAGAAAGACCAAACGCATTGGGTAAAACTGGATTTTGGTGGCGCAATGAGTTGATTGATGTTTTGTTGGGAAGTTCAGAACAATTTATCAGAAATATAAATTTGCTTAAACTGCACGATGATATAGGAATGATTGGCAGCAAATTGATGTTGCGTACGGTTTCTCGTAATGTTCCAGAAGAAACAACTTTATTTAACAAGGAATTTAAGCGGTTAAAATTTTCGACAGATGGTCGCGAATTTATTGCTGGAACAATGTTTATGGCGCGTGCATCTGTGTTTAGCTTTATCAAATCTGCTGGGCTAACGGCCGATATGTTCGACGGAATACCACAAACATATGGTTCGGGTACTTTGGCGCATGTGTATGAACGGTTGTTGGGTGTTGCTGTGTCCAATGCGGGGTACAAGATATACCCGCAAATACAGCACGCAGAAAATAAAGTTATTCCTGTTGCATACGCAACAGATAATGCATATATGCCGTATACGATAGTTTCTATTCGTTCTTTATTGGCAAATAAGCTGCCGGATACAAAATACGATATAATCGTATTATATGCATCTGACATAGATAAAAAATATCTGCGCAGTATTTCAAAAATGGCCAAAAATAATAATTCAATGGTGCATTTTTACAATATGCGCGATAAATTCAAAAACGCCAAATCATCTATTGCACATATTTCTGTGGTTACATATTACAGATTGGCATTGCCTAATTTATTACCACAATATGATAAATTGATCTGGTTGGATGGAGATACAATCGTTTGTCGTGATTTATCGTGCTTGTTTAATACAGATATGGGTAATAATTATATTGCTGGTGTTTTGGCACCCTACGTTGCCCAGGATGCAAATTATGCAAAAATATTGGGCATTCCAAATATGAAAACATACGTAAACGCTGGCGTTTTATTATGGAATTTGGACCTAATGCGTCAAAATAGTTTGGAACAGAAATTTATGTCATTGGTTGATATAAACTATATTATGGCGGATCAAGATATTTTGAATACAGCGTGTTTTGGCCACATTATGCTGTTGCCGTTGCGATTTAATATGATGAATAAATTGCTAAAACAAAATAATAAGCAAATGGTTCTTGGGGCAAACTTATATTCTTTACAGGAATTTGATAATGCTGTATCTGCGCCAGTTGTAATACATTATTGTGATGCACAAAAACCGTGGAATACGCCGGACAGTCCGATGTTTGCACAGTGGGATAAATATTCTAATAAAAAAACATCTGTAAATAAGCCCCGCAAAACGCATAATAAAAATAATTTATTACGCTTTGCGTTTAATGTGACGCGGGATAAAGGGGTGAATACTTATAAAGTGCTTGGAATGCGATTTGTAATACATAAGCAATCAGCAATAATACAAAATCTGATTTCTAGTTATGAAAAAACGTTTATATCAAAATATCAGGATTTAGCCAATCGTATGATTAAAATTACAAATGAAATCAGTGAAATAAAATCAGAACTGACTTCAATGACAAAGAAAATGGAAAAAGGGCATTTAAAAAATAAAAATAAATAAATTCTTATGTCGATGTGGGCAATAAAACAAGCATTATGAATTTATTATATTACACATAAAATTCACGGGCTGACAGTATATTTGTGGTGCGTGTCGTCAATAGCACCTGATTCTGCTACTGGTTGTAGTTATGCAATCAATTCCATAAATTGTGAATATAATATGTTCTAAAAAAGCGAATTAAACGGCAAATTCAACCAGTGCTTGATTTTATTGTATGGTTCTAATTTCGCTCAGTTTAATTAGTATAGGATTATTTGTTTATGCTTGAAATATAAAATATATTCAATCTATGGTTGTATTTATTGGCAGAATATGTGTAGATATGACTGTTGTGTATAAAAATATTTTGAATGTTATATGAAATTCCATCGCTTGAAATAAAGGAAATAATTCATCAAAATTCAATGCACTAACATATTTTTTATAAATAATTATTAAAAAATG
>OMAO01001024.1_pt1 | contig 11736 bp, 6 predicted proteins | sample 1644641 | NCBI WGS metagenome assembly OMAO01 (sample SAMEA103958120, study PRJEB25191) | human gut metagenome | biome: human-associated habitat [ENVO:00009003]; feature: intestine environment [ENVO:2100002]; material: feces | place: Germany | collected 2013/2015
GTATGTCCGCAGCCACTTTTCCCGTGCTGCCATTTACCGCTGCATATGCAATACGCTTCCCGTTCTTGTACGACAAAAGCCACACAGGAAACAACCCGGTCTTTGCTCCAGCGATCTTTATATCCATCGTTTCTGACAATGGCTCCTCAGGTTCACCGATAGCATCATATGTACATAGATGATGCTTTATCTTCCTCATCATCACATCATGCGCCATATCTCCTGTCACCTGCGCTATCTTATCCCTGTAAACCTTATAATCCACATCCGGCAGATCCGCATAGAATCCGCTCAGATATCCCATGGAAAATGGCTTCATATCCGCCGAGTCAAATGGTGCCACCTTGCTGCTGAGATCATCTGGAAACAGCGATGATGCGTCCATGGTTATATTCTCGTAATGATTATCCGCAAAGCATCTTACATTATACGTATGACTGACTGTATCAACCCCTGAAGTATAGCTGTCCGTCGCCCTGACAGTGGTTTTACCTTTCTGGTCAACATCACACAGCCAATAAGGCATGTAGATTCCACGGAACTCCTGCACATTTCGTCTGTGTTTCAGTCTGTTCGGCGCGTATATCGCCCTCTTCATGACTGTAGCATATGATGCCTTGCACATGTCCTTCGTCACCGCAAACGGTATCACATAATCCGGTCTTCTCTCACTTTTCAGCCGGCTGGAAAGCATAGTTGCTGCCCCGCAGTAACTGCAGAATCCCGTCGCTGATTCATCCGTACTGTATATCTCCCCACCGCACTGCGGACAAATGAATACAGTAAGCTCCATAAGCTTGCGTTCCTCGCTGTCCTCATCCTTGTCGACACTCTCCGGCTCGTATTCATTTCCACATGCTTTGCAGTACATTTTCTTTCTTGCTATATCATATACCAGATTGCTGCCACATCCGGCACATTGTATCATACGTATTTCCCCCTGTAATATAAATTGTGAAAAATTATTGACGAAATAACCTAACTCATTATACTACCTCTTTTTATAAAGAACCAGCTCCGGATTTGTACCTTCCGCCTCATATGTCGATATCAATATAAAATCCATATCCGCCAGGACCCCAAAACATCTGTCTCCACCAAACTCGCATTCCAGCTGATTTCCCAGATATGTCTTCTCGTCATCAAGGAATCTGACATTCATGCCATTTGGCAGACGATACTCGAGATTCACATATTTGCCAACAAGCGCATTGAGTCTTTCAAGACGGGGCATCCCCTCTATCTGAAGGGCATTTATCTCATCTATAAGTTGCCTCTTAAATGCCTCAAACTGTCCACCATCACTGAGTGACTCATATCGTTTCCAGTAATCAAGTTTTGGCAGAAGTTGTTTCATGTATGCTCTCGCCTGCTCCTCAGTGAAATTCTCCCCCACCATGTTCTTCACACATACATCGATCAGATCATCCATATTGCTGTAGGTATAGGTGCCGTCGGCGTAACACCATTTGCAGTAATCCTCGTTCAGCGCACCATCACTGTCCCGCCCCATAATGGCATCGTCCTCAAGCGGCATTCCACAGCACTGACATATAAGTTTCCTCGGTTCGCCAAGCAGAGTGTTTATCGATACATCAAACTCCTTTGAAAGCAGTTTCAACGTATCTGTATTCGGCACTGTATCGCCGTTTTCCCAACGTGACACCGCCTGCCTTGTGACCATGACCTTCTCTGCCAGGTCATCCTGGGATAATCCCCGTTTGGTTCGAAGTTCTAATATAACGTCCTTTGTCTCCATTGTACTCACCTCCGTTATGGATATCATAACAGATTGCGGGGATTGGGGAAAGCAACGGGGTGTTGCTCTGTTCCTATACCGACTGCGTAAACCGGCATTTCGGGAAGCCCGAGCAGCCTATAAATTTGCCAAATTTCCCCGATCTTTCAACCAACTTTTTCCCGCATTCCGGGCATATCATAGACATCTTTGCAGGTGCAGACTTAGCCTCTTCGGTCTTATCGCCAAGCAGCTCAGCAACCTCTTTATCTGTTAGTATCTCTGCTGTGCACTCTCTCGCAACCCTCACCGGTTTGCACATCCATACCGACTTATCTCCTATCATGTAGAATCTGAATTTTGCCCTTGTCGCTGCAACATTGACGATATTATTGTTCACCCAGTTGACTGATCCCATAGATTTGCTGTCGCATCCGAGTAGGAATATAACCTCATCCGTTCCCTGGCCCTGGAAAGTGTGCACTGTTCCAATGTTATTTGCATTAAGCCATTTTCTGACTCTTGGCTCTTTTCCATATAACTCCGATTTCTTTATCATCTCCAGCATTCCCTCTTTGACCGATGTAAATGGTGTGATGATAAACAGCCTCGGAATATCGATAGAATCCCGTTCAAATTTTCTCTCCAGTAGTTTCAGAACAAGCTCGCCCTGCGCCTTGACAAAGTGATCCTTCTTGCCCGAATTCTCAGCACCTGCTACATCTATCCAGCAGCTCTTGTCCAGGATAAATGTTCTTGCCCTGTCCTCCTTAGGAGCTGCCGTCTGCTGCTTCATAGTTCCATCATATGAAAGCACATTTGAGATTGTGTACATCGGGTCAATGCAGCGCCTATGGACTACCAGTGGGCAGCCTACCCACTCTTTCTCCTCATCCTTTCCAAGATAAGTTCCATACGGATTTATATAGTCAGCAAAAGCCTGCACAGAGATTTTCTTATCCTTGTAACCTGCCAATATCTCTGCGGTAAGCAACTGTTTTATCATGTCAGTCTCTGCGGTAACCACAGGCTCGATCTGCTTTGGATCTCCGACTATGATCGCCTTTCGACACCTAAACATCGCACCAACTGCCATCTGTGGCTGTGCCTGTCCCGCCTCGTCGACGATAAGAGTTCCAAGCACTCCGCTTTTCTTCACATCGCCCAGAAATGTCTGCGCAGAAGCAAATGTTGTGGATATCACAGGGGTGAGCAGGAAAATGCTCTGGAGCATATATGGCATGGCTTCTTCCCTGTCTGCAGCCACCATTCTCTCTCCACAATCATCGAACACATTCCACGCTATCATCAGGTTGATGATATTATGCCGCATGCATTTTGAAGAAATGACGAATTCCTTGTGCAGCTTACATGCATACAGGAATAACTTTTCACGCTCTCTATTGTACTGGGCGGTAAACCATGGATTGGTTATCTGTGCTTTTGTTGACAGCCGATCATCCTCGGATACATAACGTTCCATAAATACAGCGTCCACCGGGGTCATCTTCATCTGCCCATGCGAGTATTTTGAAATACACCGCTGGTATTCCTGAAGATTCTGCAGGCCTGATATCCTGTTGTTCAAAGAAGTTATCTCTCCATTAAGATTTGATATTATCGCATTCTTCTCCTGAATTAATATATCTCTTGCGGATGTATCCTTACGCCTTGCGAACAATCCCTTCGGTCTGCTTTCCTCAAGCTCGATCAGCTCTTTTTGTTCAGCAAATAACTGACGCTCAAACATCTGCCGCTTTCTTTCCACATCACTTATTTCACATGACAAATCCTCTGGTGCATCTTCCTGCAGCTCCACAGGAACCGAACCTGCCAGAGCACAGATCTGTCCTAATTCTTTTCGTAAGTTTTCAACCAATTTGTACTGAGATAAAAACTTTTTTCTTATCTCCAGATATTTAGCCTTATGCTGCTCTCTGACACCATTCGATTTATAGTCCTCCACAAATGGCTTCAGGACCGAATTGCAATACTTACGGATATTTGCCTTTCTGCCAAACGGAGCGGATATCAATCCCCAGCAGTCAGATCCGCCTAAAAGTTTATCCGCATAACGCGTAAAATAAATGTCCTTCTCTTCTCGGCTCTTACCATATCTGGTTATAGTCTCCACATCACCTGACTTGTTGATATCAAACAAATCATGAACCTCATCCAGACCGCAGCGGATATCCTCTTCGTCATCCCCAGACGACTCCAGACTGTCAAGTATATCCCTCGACTTCGGAAGATCTATCGTGATATTTTCCACCGCCGCATTGTTACATGACGCGACCAGCATACTATAATTGTTGATCTCATCAACATTTATCGAATAATAATGAGGCGCATACTGGTAATAGGCATTCGCATTTGCCTCTAGCGGTCCATGCGAAAATGAATGCATCTCAAATAAAGAATCTGGATCTTCTGCATTCTCAGCGAGGAGTCTGGCACGCTCAACAATATTGCTTGCCACGATCTCCTTGAGCAATGTAGTCTTTCCCGTTCCGGGAGGTCCGTTTACAGAAAAAACTGGAGCATCCCCGTCCTGTCTGATCGCAATATTGACTGCAACCTGCTGCATCAACGCCGGCATATATTTGGCCGGCCATTTTCCCCTTGGCGAATTTGTAACGTTAAGAATTCTGTCAAAGAACAACTTCATCTCACTTTTTCCCGCATCCGGCGAGATGATCGTTCTCGGTAAATCGTCTGGGCCTTTCGACTTTTCGTACCCTGCCAGAATGTACTCGATCACTTTCTTCTCATATTCATTCCCATCGCCAAAGTTCCCGTTCTGAACCAGCTCTGACAACTGAATAATGTCATTCAAAAAGAAGCTTTTACCCAGATCCGCATAGTCAAATGCGTCTTCGTCCGCATCTCTGGCCTGTTCACTCGCATACCTGTTGTATTCGGCAATTCCCATCGATTCCTGATGATCATCTAAGAATCTGTGTTTCACATACTCGTTAAAAATCTTTTCATATATGGTTGAAATGAACTCATCGACATTCTGATCCTGCAGTTCCTCATCGATCTCTCCAACAAGTTCTTCATACTCGCTAGTATCGAGAGAAGAAACAATCCATCGACAAATGAAAAGCTGGATAATCATATTCGATAGTATCAAGCAATTCTCCAACATTTATCCTTGCATCCAGTTCCTCGTTTATCTCCCTGACCAGTGCGTCTTGAGGAGTTTCACCAGCTTCTATTTTTCCTCCAGGGAATTCCCATCCCCCTTTAAGTTCTCCGTATCCTCTCTGGGTTGCAAATATCTGCTTTTGGTTGTTTTTTTCTCTTACAATTACTGCAGCAACTACTCTTATTGTCTTCATAACATCCTCCAATTAAGAATTTACAATATACTCGTAAATATCTTCACGCACCGGAACATCAAGTATCCATTCAATTTCCACTGCTGTTTTCTCTGTGTTTGTCATTTTGAATTCTTTAGTTTTTCCACTCGCTGTCATATGCCCAAGATAATAAAACTCTTTAGAAATCTTATCATCTTTATTCTTTCTTACAAAAAGCTCTACCTGAATACCTCTTTCCTTTGCTTTCAGGAAATTCTGCACATCCTCCGATTGTAAACTTCTGCCAGACTTCGAAATAGCTATCAGTCGATCCCTGAAGCCCGGAATAAAATGATCTTCATATTTCGTGGTGTCACTAATATCCTCTGCCTTATCATAATTGATGAACACAGGAAATGTCTTCGTCTTTCTGTCATATTTATATCCACCAATATTTAACGGAACTTCATTCTGCTCCCAATTGAGAAGACGACATACATCCTCATAAGTGTATTTCTGGTACAAAACAAAGTCCGTCTGATCATATGTATTACTATAATCACGCTCGTATCTGCTAATACCAAATTCAACAAGTTCTTGAAGGATATCATAAAATTCGCCATTTGATAGCATTTGTAAAAATGACTTTGTTGGTCTATAATCGTTTTCTTTTTTCTCAATAAACACGCACTTCGCGTAAGTTTTCTTACTCGCTCCAGCCGGGAATTCATTAGTCATAACATTTACAATGTTTTCCTTCTGATCCTGACTGACATCTTTTCCATACTTCCTCATGTCCTCTGAAAGGCCGGCAAACAAACCAAATTTAGCTAGGCCCCGGGCATATGTAAGTATTCTCTTCAACATCTGAAGTTCCTGAATTCTTTTTCCATTTGCCAATTTCTTAGAAACAAATTCGATTACTTTTTCTTCATCCTCTGGCAAGCGAGTCTTGTATTCTTTCTCATATTTCACTAAAAACTTATAATACGATCCGAGACTGTTGTTATCAAAGATTCGAATAACATCCATCTCGCCGTATTCATCAAAATCCCTCAATCCGGGAATACGTCCAAGTTTATTCTTGAGGTTCGTATAATTCTCTTTGATAAGCCTTATATCACTAAAGTTTACGTTATCAACCGACGCAAAAATTCTCTTTCTGCTAACCTCATCAAAATGAACCATAGATGCACCAGGAATCATCCGTTCACCTTCCATGACATATCTACGGATATTATCTTTGTTATATGTCCTATCTCCTGATAAGGCAATCGGTATCATGAAATTGTTGTTATAGTTTCCAATAAAATCAAGGATTACAACGTATTCTTTCCCCTCTGCTTTTCGAAGGCCTCTTCCCAATTGCTGTATAAAAACAATTGGAGACTGAGTCGGTCTCAACATGATGACCTGATTTACCTCGACAATATCAACACCTTCATTTAAGACATCCACAGAGAAAATATAATCTATAGGAGTCTTATCTGCCGCTGCATTTGTCTCATCCATGGCAAGTCTCTCAAATGCATCCTGCCTAACCATCTCTGAGTCCTCACCACTGAGTGCAACTGTCCTATATCCTAATTCGTTGAACTTCTTTGAAAGTTCCTTACACTCCCGATTACGGCTGCAAAATACCAATCCCTTTACGCGTTCTCCGCTGTAACCATAGTAATTCGACTGCTCTATAACATGCTTTACACGCTCGTCACATACCAATTTATTAAACTCTTCTTCAGACAGATTCTTTGACTTGGTATCCTGTACAACGGATAAATCAGTAATTCCAAAATAGTGAAATGGACACAGCAAGTCCTCTTCCATTGCCTGCTGCAGACGAATCTCATAGGCTATCTGATGATTAAATATCTCATAAATATTTTCCCCAGAATCATTGTCATTTCTCTTGTCAGGCGTAGCTGTCATGCCAAGGAATAGACGTGGAGTAAAATAATTCATAACCTTCTGATATGTATTTGCCGAGCTATGGTGGGCCTCGTCCAGAATAATACAATCAAACTCGGCTGGATCATACATTTGCAAATGCTCGTCCCTATTTAACGTCTCCACAGTGGCAAATATATAATCTCTATCGTATTCATGATAGCCAGCACCAACCAACCCTACAGAAATCGTACTGCCGAAAACTCTCTGATACGATTTCTTTGCCTGTACAGCAAGTGACGCTCGATGGACAAGAAATAACACTCTCTTAAATCCAAGTTCACGCATTGCAAATGCCGACGCATAAGTCTTTCCCGTACCAGTGGCACTTATAAGAAGTGCTCTCTTCTCATCATTCTCCAATATAGCTTTAAGGTTAGCAATAAATCTCACCTGCATGCTGTTTGGTTTTAATTTATATCTCTCCAATGAGGTAACATTTCCCTCTGAAGCGATTTTCCTTTGAGCTTTGATTATATCGTATCTCTGCTTATATTCCTCATAAAACACATCATAGTCCAGAGCATATTCTGAGTTCCATAACTCGTCAAATTCTCTTAATATATCCTCTGACATCTCTCCCTGTGCCGTGGAGACAAGCTTCGTATTCCATTCTCTATTGGTCGTGAGTGCAGCACTAGTAATATTCGAGCTGCCAATTATGATCCTGTATATTTCTTCCTCTCTGAATATATATCCCTTTGTATGAAAGCCATTGTTAGCAGATCTTGTGTCATACATTCTAATCTTTATATTCTTCAGAGAATGCAATTTCTCCAAAGCCAAGGGCTCACTAAAATCCAAATAGTTTGAGGTCAATATCTCCCCTGGAACCCCTTTTGTCTCAAGCTCTTTCAACGTCTGAAGAAGCGGTGTTACACCGCCCAAAGTAATAAATGCCACACTTATCTGAAACTTATCACATTTTAGAAGTTCACTCTCTATGACTGAAATAACTTTCTTACCTTCCCTGTGATTATTTGAAACAAAGCCCGGCTTATATGATATCTCAGATGCAATATTGCCATCGATATATGCAGTTTCCAATCCGTCACGTACTAACTGCGTTTTATCCTGAATCATAGTTGTCCTCCATTTCAAATAGTATGATTTATTTTATCATAAAAGATGTGGAATGGGGGGATTTGTAAAAATTATGAAGGGATTGTAAAAGGGAATTTTATTGACTTACATTGTTTCGCTTTTTATTGTTATTACATTTTCCCATACTATATATGCTGAGAATTTGCTAATTCAATGGTGTCACTTATTCGTCATAATGACTATGAATAAATTCCTGTGGCTGTCAGGTTATCTATATCTTTATATATACTTTGAACATCTGTAACTTCTTCATCCTCATACAATTCACGTACTATACCATTCCTTCAATTAACACGATAATCTATACCACTTCTTGATATATGTATCTTCCAATAATGTTTTATCTGCATTTACAAGTTCGACAAATAATGTGGTCAGTCCATCCCATAGAATACTTATTATTCGGTGTAATCTGCTCCTGCGTCTTGGCATTTTTGCCTACTGTGTCTACATAATATCCTCTACACCAGAAATGTCTATTTCCATATTTGTATTTTAAATTTGCATGTCTCTCAAATATCATAAGTGTATCTTCTTTAATATATCAAGAACAGCACTTCTTCTTTTCCGCCGCATTTTTCAACGCTTTTTTCGACACATTTTAGGCGTCAATAACGTTTAATTATTTTAATCTCAACTAATTCTTAGATTTTCAACACTTCCTTTCGAAAAAGATGTCATCTGCACATAAGTATATCCAGCAAATTTCTCTGTATGTTCCCAGAATACTATGATGGCTACATTCTGAATATACCTGAGTTCTACCCCCCCAACTTTATTTTATTTACTTAATCCCGTCTCACTACCCATTCAAAATCCTGTTCTTTCTTTATATGCCTGTAAATATATTCTTTTCTAAATCCGGTTTTGCAAACAGCGTCTTCTATACTTTCAAATATTTCTAATGTAGATTTTCTTCTAATACGTTTATCCCTAACTACAAGTGTGAAAAAATGATTATTAAGTCTTTCCCCATCTTTAATTACAGCGTTCATTTTTCCTCGTGAAACGCCCTCCCCTTTAGCAGATGCAATTATAGATTTATACAAAACTCCATCATCACGTCTCACCTGGGTATTGCTGCCATTTTTCCATGAATTAGTTTTACATCTTTTCTTACCTACACTGTGTCTTGCATCTCGATAATTAGGGCAGCCATGCCCACTATTAAGGCTGTCTACTGTTGGTTCCCATTTCTTACCACAAACCAAGCATTCACAGGCTATATGATTAAAACGTATATCTGTACTATCTTTATGATAATCATCAGGACTATATTTAATAGTTTTGTGTAATGTCTCCATATTAGTTTCAAATTTATGGAATCCATTGCACTCAAGTTTTTTTCCATTTAATATTTCACGTGGCAACATAGGATTACTTATCTTCTTACACAATTTACATTCTACTCTTAATTTAGTTTTAGAATCCTCAAAATCATCAATTAAATTACAATCATCCCTAATGTTAGTCACTGTATTTCTAAATGAATCCCGGTCATACTTAGGCTTATTTTTCTTTTTACTAATATTGTTTTCTTCTGAGCCATTTTCCGTATCAGAATTTGTGGCATTTTCAATTTTGATATTATTTATCCGCTTCCAAATTCTCTCATAATTTATATGCTTGTACTCATCTCCCCAATTTTGCTCTTTTGCAATCCACTCAATAACCTTCATTGTTAAGGCTATTATTTCATATGCTGTTTTGGGTTCATTGTCAACACACATCAATCTTTTGAACGGTATTGGAATTTCTGCATTTTGACATGAAAAATAACAAGTAAATAGTTTAATCCCCAATTTCTCACAATCCATTTCTTTGCTTAAATCAATATCTAATTTGTCTTTATGCCAAGCAAAATGTCCTGGTTCTATCGCTATTTTCTTGTCTGGTATTACTATATCTAATTCTTTATTTATATATTTTCGATCTCTCCATATTACTTCTAACTCAGGGAACAATTCCTTTACGGTATAATATATCATCAATTCTTGTCTTGATGTTCCAATACAGTGACACATTTTGCATCCGCAGCCTCGAATAAGTACATCTTTTTTTGCCTCCCATTCCAAGTTACATTTTTTACACCGCACCATAATTGAGTCTTCACCCCGGTAAAACTTGCCCACAATCTTAACCGACGGGCTATTATCCATGACACGTTTTTTAAAGTCTTTAGCTGTCAAAAGGGCTCCACTGCACTTAGGGCACTTTGTCCTTTGATGCAGCAACGGGCCTGCTGTTGGTGCCCATTCATGAAGACAGTTTCTGCATCGTACAGCAATAGGAACTGTATTCGTTTTATATTTTCCTAATATCTCTATTTCAGGTGAAACTTTACCAAGCTCGGCAACATATTGATCATGCTCTTTCGTTCTTTCCTTAACCCACTTTGTTTTTCTTATTTCTGCACATTTAGAGCATTGGGCTTTTCCCGGCTTAAAAGCATCTGGAGTCTGCCAAAACTCCTCATCGTGCAGGTTGCAATAAAATAAATGTTTTGTCTTGGAGCCATGCCATTTATCTGATATAAATGAATAATTTTCACCATAATTTCGTAACATATAATCACCATAATTCTCAACATTGTGATTAAATACTTGGTTATCACAATAGTAACATTTATAATTTTTCAGCCACTCATGTGGTGTTTTATGGTTCATCGAATTTCCACATTTATCACATTTCACGCATATTTTCTCGTTAGCTTCTATGTATTCTGACACGGCTCTCAAATTGGGATTATATGTTTTTAGCTCTTCAGTAAATTCCTCTTTTGTCTTCTTTCTCCGATTATTACACTTACCACAGTAAATCGTTCCCTCTTTAGTATGTTCTAAAATAGTTACGCTGGTTTTTCCGGTATTTTCACAAATAGAACACCTATAATTTACTTTCCCTGATTTAGTTTTAAAATCATCTATAAAGATAAGATTCGGAGCATACCTTTTTGCTATTGTATATAGTTCCTCTGACGTATACTTCTTTTTTCTTATTTTTCCTTTACATTCGGCACATAGTACACCGCCTTGTCCATCCTTTCTAAACAATTCACTATGACTTTGTGCAAATACAATATTATGTAAATTACATCTATACTCAATATATATGCTAGATCCTTTATAATCTGACAGTGGACTTACTCTGCCACATGTTTTTCGTTCCACATAACTCTCATATGTCTCAATAGCTTCAGAAAATGGTAAGTTGTCGCAATAATAACACTTTGAACTACCATATAACCAGGTGAAAGGTGTTTTGTGTCCCATTACATTATTACATTTCTTACATTTTACATATATTTTGTTATTTCTGCCCATATAATCTGAAACCGCTGTCAGATTCGCATTGCTCTCTTCTAATCTTCTGTTAAACTCCTCCAGATTCATTATTAATACCTCTCCCTTAATCTATACTATAAGTAATCTTATCAATCCCCCCGATGTCATCGCTCTCAAACAGCTTTATGAGCTTCCCAAAATAACTGATAAGCATCCTATCCAATGTAGGATTATCAAATGGTCTGACAGAATCCCAATTAATGTACGTTATATCACCAATAGTATCTGCCCTCATATTTTTCAGTTCAACAGCCAATCGCCTCATAAAATAAAAACCGTGAACTATAAATGTTAAATA
>OMAO01001029.1_pt1 | contig 11691 bp, 10 predicted proteins | sample 1644641 | NCBI WGS metagenome assembly OMAO01 (sample SAMEA103958120, study PRJEB25191) | human gut metagenome | biome: human-associated habitat [ENVO:00009003]; feature: intestine environment [ENVO:2100002]; material: feces | place: Germany | collected 2013/2015
CACAAACTATGAACTCGGGGTTCACGGCCAGTGCACGGGCAATGCCCACGCGCTGACGCTGACCGCCGGAGAACTCGTGGCAATAGCGGTTTGCGTGCTCGCTGTTCAGGCCAACGCGCTCCAGCAGAGCGATGATCTTATCGTGGCGGTCCTTTTCGTTCTCGGCCAGATGATGGATATCAATGCCCTCACCCACGATGTCGCCGATGGTCATGCGGGGATCCAGACTTGCGTAGGGATCCTGAAAAACGATCTGCATCCGGCGGCGGTAGGGCAGCATATCCACTGCGATCTTGTTGTCCTTATCAAACAGCAGGTTGCCGTCATAGTAGATCTTACCGCCGGTGGGCTCGTACAGGCGCAGCAGGGTGCGGCCGGTGGTGGTCTTGCCACAACCGGACTCACCTACCAGACCAAGGGTCTCGCCCTTGCGGATAGCAAAGCTTACGTCATCCACAGCCTGAACGTACTTGCGGTTCTTGCCCACACCGCCGGCGGGGAAATACTGCTGCAGGTGCTGGACTTCGACCAGCGTCTTGTGTTCACTCATTCTGCCTTTTCCCCTTTCTCAAATGCAGCCTTCTGCTGCAGCCAGCAGTAGGTATAGTGGGTATCGCTGAGCTCGGTGCGCGGGGGCATCTTGCTCAGACAGATCTTCATGCAGTTCTTGCAGCGGGGCGCAAAGGGGCAGCCGGCCGGCGGATTCAGCAGGTCCACAGGGGTACCCTCGATGGGCACAAGGCGCTCGTGCTCTGCGGTGTTCAGCTTGGGGATGGAGTTGATCAGACCCTTGGTGTACTCGTGACCCGGCTGGTAGAAGATCTCGTCGGTGGTGCCGTACTCCACGATGTGGCCGGCGTACATGACGGCGATCTTCTCGCACATGGAAGCCACAACGCCCAGATCGTGGGTGATCATGATGATGCTCATGCCCAGCTTCTTGCGCAGATCCTGCATCAGCTCAAGGATCTGTGCCTGAATGGTCACGTCCAGTGCGGTGGTGGGCTCGTCAGCAATCAGCAGCTTGGGCTCACAGGCCAGTGCAATGGCGATCATCACACGCTGGCGCATACCGCCGGACAGCTCGTGGGGGTACTGCTTCAGACGCTTCTCAGGCTCATTGATGCCGACCAGCTCCAGCAGCTCCTTGGCGCGTGCCCATGCATCGGCCTTGTTCTTATCGGTGTGCAGGCGGATGACCTCCACGATCTGGTTGCCGATGGTGTACACCGGGTTCAGGCTGGTCATGGGGTCCTGGAAGATGATGGAGACCTCGTTGCCGCGGATCTTGCGGAAGTCCTTCTCCTTCATGTTCTCGATCTCGTGGCCGTTGAACCACACCTTGCCGCCCACCAGCTTGCCGGGGTAAGCGGTCAGGCCCATAACGGAGTAGGCGGTGACCGACTTACCGGAGCCGGACTCGCCCACAACGCCCAGAACATCGCCCTGATTCATGGTAAAGGAAACGCCGTTCAGTGCCTTTACTTCGCCCGCAGGGGTGAAGAAAGAAAGGCGTTCTTCTTTGATGTCAAGAATTTTCTCGCTCATTTCTGTTCACCTCATCAATTCTTCAGCTTCGGGTCAAAGGCATCGCGCAGGCCATCGCCGAACAGGTTGAACACAAGGATCATCACGCTGATCATCAGTGCGGGGGCGATCAGCAGATGGGGGTAGGTGTTCATGCCCTTGACGGCATCGGTAGCCAGAGAACCCAGAGAAGGCAGCGGGGCTGCAACACCCAGACCGATGAAGCTCAGGTAGCTCTCGGTAAAGATGGAAGCCGGGATCTGCAGGGTGGTGGTAACGATCAGGGTACCGATGCAGTTGGTGAGCAGATGCTTTTTGATGATACGGCCGCTGGAAGCGCCCAGTGCGCGGGCAGCGGTAACGTACTCGCTCTCCTTCAGGATCAGGATCTGGCTGCGGACGATACGTGCCATGCCGACCCAGTACAGCAGAGCAAAGATGATGAAGATGGAGATCATGTTGGGGCCAAGGGTCTGCATCCACTTGAAGCCGGGCTGGGTGGACAGCTTGTCCAGCGGGTCCTTCAGGGCCATGCCCAGCAGGATGATCAGCAGAATATCGGGGATGGTGTACAGAATATCTGTAATACGCATCATAATATTGTCCACCCAGCCGCCGGCAAAGGCCGCAACCGCACCGTAGGTAGCGCCGATGATCAGCACCAGCACAGAAGCGATCAGACCGACGGACAGGCTGACGCGGGTGCCCATCATGATACGCACAGCGAAGTCACGACCCATACGGTCGGTGCCCAGAATGTGCGGGAACACCTTTTCGCCTGCGTCGATACGCGCCTGCTCGGAGGCAGAGTATTCGAAGGGCTTCAGGTTGTTGCTGCCCTTCATCTGCTCGGAATAGCTGTAAGGCCAGACGGCGGGCAGCAGATAGGCAAAGATGGCAATGGCAATGATGAACACAAAGCTGACCATGGCGATCTTGTTCTTCTTCAGGCGGCGGATACCGTCCTTCCAGAAGTTGACGCTTTCGCGCATGACCACCAGGCTCTGCTTTTCCTCATTGCTGGCGGGCAGAAAATCCTCCGCGTTGAGCTGCAGGCTGAGCGGATTCTTTTTAATGTTTTCCATGAAAATCGCTCCTTTCTCTTACTGCAGTTTGATGCGCGGGTCGATGATCTTATAAAGGATATCCACGATCACGTTTGCAATGATGACCATGCTGGACAGCAGGATGGTGGTGCCCATGATCATGGTGTAGTCACGGTTGGTGATGGCAGACACGAAGTCGCGGCCCAAACCGGGCACGGAGAAGATCTTTTCCACCACAAAAGAACCGGTCATCAGGCTGGCCAGCATGGGGCCGACGTAGGTGATGACAGGCAGGATGGCGTTGCGCAGTGCGTGCTTGAACAGGATCATGAACTGGGACACGCCCTTTGCGCGGGCAGTGCGCATATAGTCCTGACCCATGACGTCCAGCAGGCTGGAGCGCATCAGACGGGTGATATAAGCCGAGGGATAGATGGCCAGTGCGGTGACCGGCATGATATAGGCGGCTGCGCTGTTCAGGCCAACGGTGGGCAGTACCTTCATATTCATACCAAACTGGTACAAAAGCAGCACGCTGGAGATAAAGCTGGGGATCGCGATGCCGCAGGTAGCAAACACGATAATAATGTTATCCAGCCACTTGCCGCGGTTATAAGCGGAAATGCAGCCCAGCGGGATGCCCACGCACAGAGCCACCACCACTGCAATGCCTGCCAGACGGCAGGACACCGGCAGTTTGCTGGCGATGATCTGGTTCACGGTACGGCCGCGCTGACGCAGGCTCAGACCCAGATCGCCGTGCAAAAGGCTCTTCATGTAGTTGACGTACTGCACACCCAGCGGCTTATCCAGGCCATACTTTTCGGCCAGAGCCTGCTGAGCAGCGGCGCTGATGGACTTTTCTGCCACGAACGGGCCACCGGGGACCAGGTTCATGACAAAAAAGGTAACCGTAGCCACAATGAAGATACTGAAGATACCCATTGCGACACGCTTGATGATGTACTTTGCCATCGTTTGATGCCACTCCAATCCTATCAATGAATTACTGTTTTGCTCTCAGGCCGAGCCACACTTTCCCGCAGTCCGCCAGCCTCACACATAGCGGACGTCTGTCCTTGGCACGCGGACAGAAAAGCGAATAATAAAACGATGGCATCTTGCGGTTGCATAAACACCATCGTCCATACCCGAGAAACACTCTATCTATTATAAAGACAACCTCGATTTTTGTCAATTTACATGAAAAAAATTCACTTCATTGCAGCAGAGCATGAGTGAAATCTTATACTTTATACAAATTTTCTGTTTATTTGTAGGTAAAAGTGCTACTTTTTAGTTCTTTCGGGCAACTGTTCCGTTAGCACGTACAATCTGTTCTCCCCTATCAGCACAAAAGGCAGTGTCTCCGCCCCTGAGCCATCCATCCATAAGGGTGCTATTTTTTTCTATATCACAAGCAAAACCACCCGCAGCTCCCCTCTCCGGCACGGTCAATGCCCGGAAAAAGGTACTGCGGGTGGTCATGGGTCGTTTTGCGGGTCAGGAGTACAATTTTGCGGTCAGCTGGGAGTACATGGCGCTCTTTTGCGCTTTATAGGAGGCCATCGCCTGATCTGCCAGAGCAGTGCTCTGGCCGTTGGCGGTCAGCACAGTGCGCATCTGGCTGACGATGTTCTCCACTTCCTTATCGTAAGATGCCTGCATCGCATACAGTCTGCCGCTTCTCGCCAGTGCAATGGAGATTTTACGCGCCTGTGTCTGCTGAGACTCCGGCAGCGCCTTGTATTCTGCCTTTGCCCCGGCAATACAGCTGTTCAGCTCCGACTCAGCGCGCGCCTTGACACTGTACAGCTGCTTCAGCAGCGCCTTGACCTCCGTCTCGTAGGCAGCTTCCTGTTTACCGGAAGAGGACGCCGGTTTTTCTGCGGCAGAAGCAGTGCTGGAGCTGGATGTGCCGGTAGTGTTCTCCTTCTTGCCGGAAGAGGACGCATTGCTGCTCTCCATCTGGGAGCCAGAGCTCCCCGAGGAAGCGGCAGAACCTGCTTCCTCCTGCGGAGCACTGGCCGCCGCCTGTTCCCCGCCGCTGGATGCAGCAGCTTCGCCGGTCAGCTCCTCCAGCGTGATCTCGCCGCTGAGCAGCTTATCCAGATCATCATCCGTCAGGGTGAACTGTGTGCTGTCTGCCGGGGCATCCGGCATGGTTTCCGGCAGACTGGCTGCCATGCTGCGAAGATAGAGCAGCACACCAAGGACAGCTGCTGCCAACAATGCCACCAGCGTGCCCAGCACGATCAACACGATTTTCAGGACCTTATTTTTCTTCATATCAAAATCCGCTGCCCGGGCAGAGTATTCCTCCGCCCGGGCAGTTTTCTCCTTACTAATTGGATCAGACCCACATTCCCAAAAACTTTTTGGGCTGATGCAGGGTCGCAGCGTCCAGCTCCTGATCATGGAACAGTTCATCTCCGTTGCGCACGATGCGGGCAGCCGTCTCCTTGCCAAGCAGCTTTTCCAGCTGCTGCACTCCCTGTGCCATACGGGGCGGGCGCTTGTCCGGGGAATGGGTGTCGGTGGAAATGACATGGACCAATCCCCACTGAATGAACTTGCACAGTTTTTTGCACAGCTTGGGCTCCAGCAGTGCCCCTGCATTGATCTGTGCATAAGCACCGGCGGCCACCCAGTCGTACAGCAGAGTGGGGTCCTCCAGCACATAGGGATAGCGCTCGATATGCGCGATCAGCGGCACGATGCCCTGCTGCTGCAGCTGGTACAGCGTCTGCCGGATAAAGTGCGGCTTGTGGGTGGTGGGAAACTCCAGCAGCAGATAGGCGGTGTCCCCCATGCACAGCGCCCGGGTGTCCAGCTCGCACAGACCGGGAGAGAAGAACACCTCTGCTCCCAGCTTGAAGTCAAACTGCATAGGCTGCCCTTCCAGCGCTGCGGTCAGCTGTTCAAAGGCAGCCTGCCGCTTTTCCGTAAAGGCTTCTACCGTGGTGCGTTCGCTGTTGAAGTGGCTGGTGAACGCGATATTGCGCACATCATCTTCATACTCCCTGCGCAGCAGCTCCAGCGAGACTGCCGTATCCTTTGCGCCGTCATCGATACCGGGCAGAATGTGACAATGCAAATCCGTCATAGCAGTGCTTCCTTATTCAGTGGCGTTGGCCTTCTGGTTTTCGTAGGCATAGTTGTAATTGTAGGCATAGCTGTATGCGTAGCTGGAGCCCTTGAGTGCCTTCTTCATATCGTAGCGGGTCAGCACGCTGCCCAGCACCCGGACACCGGCATCCTGCAGCTTTTTCACTGCGCCGCGCACTGCATCGGCGGGGGCAAAGTCAGAGCGCACAACGAAAACCGCGCCGTCCACATAGCGGCCGATAACCGCTGCATCGGTGACCACAGACACCGGGGGTGCATCAAAGATGACCACATCGAACTTTTCCCGCAGGGCATCCACCATGGCCTGCATCTGCGGCTGACTCAGCATCTCGGAGGGGTTTGGCGGCGGAGTGCCTGCGGGCAGGAAGGTCAGATTTATTTCCTTCAACTCGTGCAGTGCCTCGTCCAGCGTGCACTGGTTGGACAGCACATTGGAAACGCCCTTTACGTTGTGGCCGGCCTTCAGGTAGCGGTGCAGCACCGGCTTGCGCAGGTCGCAGTCCACCAGAGCCACCCTTTTGCCGCTTTCGGCCATCGTCATCGAAAGATTGACTGCCACGTTGCTCTTGGATTCTTCCGGCACGGTACTGGTGATGACCAGTGTGTGCACGTCCATGGAGCCTGCCATAAAGTCCAGATTGGTGCGCAGAGACTTGTAGGCCTCCACATAGCCAAAGGGCATCTTTTTATCGGTGATCAGCTGCAGGGTGCGGTGCTCGCCATCAATTTTGTTCTTTTTATTAAACAGCTTCCACATCGTCTTACACCTCCGGGATCAGGCCCAGCACGGGCAGGCCGAGCTTCTTCTGAACATCTTCATCGTCCACAACGGTATCGTGCAGCAGATGTGCCAGCACCAGAACGCCGCACACCAGCACAGCGCCCAGCAGACCGGCCATCACAACGTACTTCTTAGTCTGGGGGAACACCTTGTTGGGGTTGATGCTCACATCGCTCACCGTCTTGCAGGAGCCGGCTTCCACCTTTTCCACCAGCACATCGGGCACGATGTCCGCAATGGTCTGGGCGATCTCGCCTGCACGCTCTGCATCGGTATCAGTGACAGTGATCTGCATGATCTGAGTAGAGTCCACGCTGGTCACTTCCACCATCTTATACAGTTCGGTGTAGGTCATATCCAGATCCAGCTCATCAATGACCTCGTTCAGCACGGTGTTGCCCTTGATGATGACCGCATAGGTGCTGATCAGGTTCTTGGCAGAGTTGAAGTTATCACTGGTAAAGGTGGAGGAATTATCCTGCCGGGTGTTCACGATCATATTGATAGAAGCCTGATACTTGGGTGTAAGCGCAAACATACACACCAGCAGGCAGATCAGCGCTGCCGCAACAGCTGCTGCCACGATCTGCACAATATGCGCCCACAGCAGGCGCGCCAGCTCCATCAGATCAATGGTCTCCTCGTCCTCCATGCTTCGGAGCGACTGTCCCATAGTTGCTTTTTCGTCCATAGTAGAGAAACTCACCTTTCTTGTTGTTCCGCAGTGCAAGAAATGTACACCGGGTTCCTATAGATACACATTCACTTTTCAATAATAACATATCCTGCCGTATTTTACAAGCAGAAAATGCCATTTTCTACCGGCAAACAGATGGACAAAATTTGCCATTTCCCGTACAAAAAAGGGCATCCGCAGCACTTTGATGGCTGCGGATGCCCTTTTTATGGATTTTTAGCGAAAGCGTTTAACGGGAGCCCTTGTCGTAGGGAATACCCTCGGCCTTGGGTGCCATGCTGTTCTTAGAAGTGAAGGCCAGAATGACCATGGATGCCACGAAGGGCATCATATTATAGATGTTGCTGGACCAGTGCAGCTGCGCAAGGAAGGTGGAGTCTGCGATGTTGGCAAGGCTCTTGAACACAGCAAAGAACATTGCTGCGCCAAAGATGTGGAAGGGCTTCCACTGGCCAAAGATCATAACTGCCAGTGCCAGAAAGCCTGCACCGGCCACGCCGACTTCAAAGTTCCAGGTCTGCACCGGGGGCACGATATAAGCCAGACCGCCGATCGCGCCCAGCGCACCGGAAAGGATGACACCGGCGTAGCGCATCTTGTAAACGTTGATGCCCACCGAGTCCGCAGCCTGCGGATGCTCGCCGCAGGCACGCAGACGCAGGCCGAAGCGGGTCTTGTACAGCACCACATAGCTGATGATCAGCAGAATGATGCCCAGCGGCACAAAAATGCTCAGCTCCAGCCCGCCGATGCTGAACAGGAAGGGCTTGTTGGAGTAGTTCAGCTTGGCGCTGCCGCTCTCGCTGAAGTACTTGGAGATGACCACGGCAATGGCGGTAGCCAGCAGGTTCAGTGCCGTGCCGCCGATGGTCTGGTCTGCCTTCAGGTTGATGGAGGCAAAGGCCAGCAGCAGGCTGTAGATCACGCCCGCCAGCGCCGCCACCAGAATGGAAATGAGCACCACAAGGAAGGGCGACAGGCTTGCAGGCAGCATGGTCAGGGTAAGCACACCGGCCACACCGCCGATGACCATAATGCCCTCCAGTGCAATGTTGATGATGCCGGAATGTTCGCTGAACATTCCGCCCAGTGCCACCAGCATCAGCACGATGCCGTACAGCAGGGTATATTTGATCAGAAGCAGCATATTACTTGCCCTCCTTTTTGGTCTTTTCTGCGGCAGGCGCAGGCTCTGCGTTCACGTTGGTCTTTTCGGCATTTCGGAACAGCAGACTCTGGATCTTGCCCCGGAACAGCATGGAGAATGCGCACAGGTAGATGATGATGCCGCTGATCAGATCCGAGATCTCAGTGGGGTAGAACTTGGTGGACAGGAAGGAGCCGCCGACCGAGATGTGGGAGATGAACAGCGCAGAGAACACAGTGCCGATGGGGTTGGAGCTTGCCAGCAGTGCCACCGAGATACCGTTGAAGCCCATGCCCGGCAGGCTGGTGGAGTTCAGCGGGTTCCACTGGGACACGTTGGACAGATAGAACAGGCCTGCGCCGAAGCCTGCCAGCGCACCGGCAATGGCCATGGAGAGGATGATGTTCTTCTTCTCGTTGATACCGGCATAGCGGGCGGCGTTCTTGTTCAGGCCAACAGCCTTGAGCTCGTAGCCGAAGGTGGTCTTGTTCAGTACCACCCAGATCAGCACAGCCACCGCTGCCGCTAAGAAGATGGCAATGGTGGTGCTGTTGGTCTGGAACAGCTTGTTCAGGCCGAAGTCCGGGATCAGGGACTGGGCAAAATCGGCGTTCTTGCTCAGGTTCAAAGTACGGGTGTTGCGCACATCGTACATGGGGCCGGTGCCGTTCTGGTAAATGAGCTCATTTACCAGATACAGGCCGATCCAGTTGAACATAATGGAGGTAATGACCTCGTTGATGTTGAAGTAGGCCTTGAAGAAACCGGGGATCGCGCCCCACAGGCCGCCCAGCAGGGCTGCTACCAGCAGGCAGACGAACCAGGGCAGCTTGAGCATGATGGCGCAGTACAGCGCACCGTAAGCGCCCAGCGTATACTGACCGGCTGCACCAATGTTGAACAGGCCAGTCTTGAAGGCAAACGCCACGGACAAGCCGGTCATGATCAGGGGTGCGGCATTGGCAAGCTCTTTGCCCACGCCGTAGGGGGCATCGTGGAAGCCGCCCTTGATGATGCGCACAAAGCCATCGCCCCATGCGTGTGCGGGGTTGATGGCTACCAGCACCAGAAAGCCCACCAGCAAACCAATCAGGATGCACAGCAGTGCAGCCAGCACGCTGGTAACAGAGCTTTGCAGGCTGCCGCCGCGGGAAAGTTTTTTCTTATTCATGTGTTACTGCTCCTCCTTTCCCTGCTTGCGGGCGCCTGCCATATACAGACCCAGCTCCTGCACGGTGGTGGTCTTGGGGTCAAACTCGCCCACGATCTCGCCCTCGTACATTACAAGGATGCGGTCAGAAAGGTTCATCACCTCGTCTAGCTCCAAGCTGACCAGCAGCACGGCCTTGCCCTTGTCGCGCTCGGCCACGATCTGGCGGTGAATGTACTCAATGGCACCCACGTCCAGACCACGGGTGGGCTGCACTGCCACCAGCAGCTTGGGGTCGCGATCGATCTCGCGGGCAATGATGGCCTTCTGCTGGTTGCCGCCGGACATACTGCGCACGGTGGTCACACTGCCCTGACCGCTGCGCACGTCGTACTGCTCGATCAGCCGGTCGGAGTACTCGCGCACCTTATCGGCACGGATAAAGCCGCCCTTCTGGAACTCCGGCTGCCAGTAGCGCTGCAGCACGATGTTGTTTTCCAGACTGAAATCCAGCACCAGACCGTGCTTGTGGCGGTCCTCCGGGATGTGACCCATGCCGTCCTTGGAGCGCTGGCGGATGCTCTCGTGGGTGATATCCTTGCCGTCCAGCGTAAGCTTACCGCTGTTCAGCTTGCTCAGGCCGGTCAGACCGTAGATGAACTCGGTCTGGCCGTTGCCCTCGATGCCCGCCAGACAAACGATCTCGCCTGCGTGCACCTTAAAGGACACATCCTTCACCACGTCCTTCTTGCGCTGGTCGTTGTGGATGGTAACGTTCTCCACGTCCAGCACGGTCTCGCCGGGGTGCGCGGGCTGCTTTTCCACCTGCAGCTGCACGTCACGGCCCACCATGCGGCGGGAAAGCTCTTCCTTGGTAGTGCCCTTGATATCCACCGTGCCCATATATTTGCCCTTGCGCAGCACGGTGCAGCGGTCGGCCACAGCCATGATCTCGTTGAGCTTATGGGTGATGAACAGGATGGACTTGCCCTCCTTTTTGAACCCGCGCATGATCTCCATCAGCTCGTCGATCTCCTGCGGGGTCAGCACAGCGGTGGGCTCGTCAAAGATCAGGATCTCGTTGTCGCGGTACAGCATCTTCAAAATCTCCACGCGCTGCTGCATACCCACCGAGATATCGCTGACGAGTGCGTCCGGGTCCACCCGCAGGCCGTACTTTTCGCTCAGCGCCATCACCTTTTTGCGTGCCTCGGCCTTCTGCAAAAAGCCCATCTTGTTGGGCTCCACGCCCAGAATGATGTTATCCAGCACACTGAAGCATTCCACCAGCTTGAAGTGCTGGTGCACCATGCCGATGCCCAGTGCGTTGGCATCATTGGGGTTGCGGATGGCGACCTCCTTGCCGTTTTTCAGGATCTTGCCCTGTTCTGGCTGATACAGGCCGAACAGCACGCTCATCAGCGTACTTTTGCCCGCGCCATTCTCGCCCAGAAGGGCGTGTACCTCGCCCTTGCGCAGCTGCAGGGTGATATCATCGTTTGCCTTGATACCGGGGAATTCCTTGGTAATGTGGAGCATCTCGATCACATAATCCTCTGCCAATCTGCTCACTCTCCTTTCGTGCCGTAACGACACCTTTTCTATACTACAAACCATTATACCTGATTTTTTGCAGTTTGCACACGGCTTTTTGATTTTTTGTCAAAAAGCACAAGCAAAAGTATTACTTTTGTACAGTCTGCATGATTTCCTACCCGTTTCTCCCACACAGGCATACAAAAAGGGCGGGGTGCCCCTGCATGAGCACCCCGCCCCTATTACGGGAGTAATTCCGGGATAGCGATTACTGGATGTAGTTGACCTTGGTGAACTCGCTGACGGTGGGCTTGGTAGCGTCGTCGGAGCTGTTGTCCACAACAAGCTCGCCGGAAGCGATCTTGCTCTTCAGGGTCTCGTACTCGTCCTTGGTGAAGGTCTTGAAGTTCCAGCTGTCATCAGCAGTGGGCAGACCGACGTAGTCGCCGTCCTCCAGACCGAAGTTGCCGTTGGTAGCAGCGATGTTGCTCCACTCGCCGGCCTCGATGTCGCCCAGAGCGGTGCTGACAGACTCAGACAGGCCCTTCATGGCAGAGGTGATGAACGGGTTGTAAGCGTAGCCGTCCTTTGCCACGCCGTTGACACCGATGTAGTTCTGGTCAACGTCAACGCCCACAACGTAGCCGTTGTTCTTCAGAGCAGCCTCAACAGCGGAGG
>OMAO01001031.1_pt1 | contig 11669 bp, 5 predicted proteins | sample 1644641 | NCBI WGS metagenome assembly OMAO01 (sample SAMEA103958120, study PRJEB25191) | human gut metagenome | biome: human-associated habitat [ENVO:00009003]; feature: intestine environment [ENVO:2100002]; material: feces | place: Germany | collected 2013/2015
ATCACTAAAAATAATCCAGGATGGTAATTAAAAATAGAATAATTATGAAAGTATTTTATTATATTATATGTGCAGCTTGCTTTGCCGGCTGTGTGTCATCTTCCAATGATAAAACGGTGAAAGAGAATGGTAGAACATTGCATAATGGCATTGTGCTGCCCGAGCAATGGCCTCCTAGTATGATTGATGATGGAGTACGTTGCGAAATGTCTTTACCTTATATTTCAAACAAACCGACTGTTATTTCTGTAAATCTAGGACGCCAATTATTCGTTGATGATTTTTTAATTGCAGAAACAGATATGGAGCGTGTTTCCCATAAGGCTATGTTCTATGAGAATAATCCGGTACTTGCTCCGGATAAGGAGTGGGAATACACTTTTGAACGTGCTCCTTATGCTGCTCCTTTCAGTGATGGAATATGGTATGATGAAAGCGAACAAAAATTTAAAATGTGGTATTTGGCTGGTGCCGGATCTATGCACAAACATCGTCAAAGCTTTTATACTTGTTATGCGGAGTCAAAAGATGGGAAGCATTGGGAAAAAGTGAATATGGATATAGTGCCGGGTACGAATATTGTAGATACTTGTGATCGGGATGCGGCTACAGTTTGGCTCGATAAAATGTGTCCAGAACCAGAAAAACGTTTCAAATTCTTCAATGTGGAAAAACATAGTGGAGGATGGAAAATAATTTTAAAATATTCAAAAGATGGTATTCATTGGTCGGAAGGAGTTGCGCAATCAGGACCGGTGGGGGATCGTACCACTGCTTTCTATAATCCGTTTACTCAAAAATGGGCTATTAGTCTACGGCAGGGGAGTAAAGCAGACGGACGCTCTAGAGGCTATTTGGAAAATGAAGATCCAGAGATGGCAGTTAGCGTGGCGCATTCATTGGCTAAAGGAATAAAGGATAAAAATATAGTTTTGTGGTTTACTCCTTCCGATAAGGAACTGCCACATCCTGAATTTCCTGATGTGCGTCCAGCCATTTATAATTTTGATGCTATGCCTTATGAAAGTGTTATGCTAGGGTTCTATGCTATGTGGAAAGGACCAGAGAATGATCTCTGTGGTAAGTTAGGTATTCAGAAAAGAAATGAAATAGGGATGGGATATAGTCGGGATGGTTTTCATTTTTATCGTCCCAGTTATGAACCTGTTATGGGAGTAAATGAAACGGAAGGGGCATGGAACTGGGGAAATATGCAGTCTATTATTGGCGTACCTCTCATTGTTGGTGATTCTTTGTATTTGTATTCTAGTGGAAGAATGAAGAATAAAGTGATGTGGGATGGATTTACTTCTACTGGGTTGGCAACTTTACGTCGTGATGGGTTCGTTTCCATGCATACAGACACAGAAGGGGTACTTGTTACCGAGAAAATAAAGTTTGATGGTAATCATTTTTTTGTGAATGCACAAGCAAAGGATTTGCAGGTGGAGATAATGGATGAAAATGGTAATGTGATTACGGGATTTTCCAGAGAGGATTGTAAGGAAATGAATGATTTGAACAGTACTAAACAATTGGTAACTTGGAAATCAGGTAAAAAACTTGCTGCTCTTTCAGGCAAGATAGTTAAAGTGAAGTTTTATGTTACTTGTGGAGATTTATATGCTTTTTGGATTTCTCCATGGGACACAGGAGAAAGTAGGGGATATACAGGTGGTGGTGGTCCGGGACTCAATCCTTGTGGAATCGATATTAAATAACTGATATGTATAAAACATAGTTGTGTTACATCGTGTATTTTGTTGGTGGCTGCTTCATGAGAATGAAGCAGTCATTTTTTGTATTACAGATAAATTTTGCTTGGTTGAGCTAAGTCAATATTTAAGTATGAGGAAAATGTAGACATAAAAAAAGGAGCAACGCCTTGCTCCAACCTTTGTTAACCTTAAATCTAATACTATGAAAAACACGTTGCAAAGGTACGTGTTTTAGTGAATTTTGCAAATAAAACAACTAAAAAAATATGTTTTCTAACACGTTTTAATACTTTTGTCCTATTTATTAAGGATGAGGACTTTTTTTATTTACTTGTATTTTGTCTTTTTTACATATAAAACCGTATATTTGTTGCCACTTTTGCAAAAGGATAAAAACGAATGGTTTCAGTAGATAATTTGAAAGTAGAGTTTGGAGTAACGCCTCTGTTTGAGGATGTGTCATACGTTATCAATAAGAGAGATCGTATTGCGCTGGTCGGGAAGAATGGGGCCGGTAAGTCTACTATGCTTAAGATATTGGCAGGAATACAGGCGCCTACTTCAGGTAGTGTTTCTGTTCCGCGTGATGTGACGATAGGCTATCTGCCTCAAGTCATGATTCTGAGTGATAAACATACTGTGATGGAAGAGGCGGAGATGGCTTTTGAACATATCTTTGAGTTGCAGGCTAGTATTGAGAGAATGAATCAGGAGTTGGCGGATAGAACAGATTATGATTCAGAAAACTATCGTAAACTGATTGAGAAATTCACCCATGACAATGAACGCTTTTTGATGATGGGAGGTACCAATTATACAGCTGAGATAGAACGTACATTGATGGGGTTGGGATTTAGCCGGGAGGATTTTAACCGTCCTACATCTGAGTTCAGTGGTGGATGGCGTATGCGTATAGAGTTGGCCAAGTTGCTGTTGCGACGGCCCGATGTGTTGCTGTTGGACGAGCCTACCAATCATCTGGATATAGAAAGCATTCAATGGTTGGAAAACTTTTTGAAGACAAGTGCGGGAGCCGTTGTATTGGTGAGCCACGACCGTGCATTTATTAATAATGTGACCAATCGTACGATTGAAATATCTTGCGGGCATATCTATGATTATAAAGTGGCTTACGATGAGTTTGTGGTATTGCGCAAAGAACGTCGTGAGCAGCAATTGCGTGCATACGAGAACCAGCAGAAGCAAATTCAGGATACAGAAGATTTCATAGAGCGTTTCCGTTATAAGGCTACCAAGGCTGTACAGGTGCAGAGCCGTATCAAGCAATTGGAAAAAATAGTTCCTATTGAAATTGATGATGAAGATAATTCAGCCTTGCGGTTGAAGTTTCCGCCTGCCATGCGTTCCGGCAATTATCCGGTCATTTGTGACGGGGTGAAGAAAGCATATGGCAGTCATATCGTTTTTCACGATGTGACTTTGACTATTAATCGAGGTGAGAAGGTAGCTTTTGTCGGAAAGAATGGGGAAGGTAAGTCCACTTTGGTGAAATGTATAATGGACGAAATCCCATACGAAGGTAAACTGACCATCGGGCACAACGTACAGATTGGTTATTTTGCTCAGAATCAGGCTCAGATGTTGGATGAAAATCTGAGTGTCTTTGATACGATTGATTATGTGGCAAAAGGGGATATTCGTTTGAAGATTCGTGATATTCTGGGAGCATTCATGTTTGGAGGTGAGGCTTCTGATAAAAAAGTAAAGGTACTGTCGGGTGGGGAGCGGAGTCGTCTTGCCATGATAAAACTTTTGTTAGAACCGGTGAATTTCCTTATTTTGGACGAACCTACCAATCATCTGGATATGCGTTCAAAGGATGTATTGAAAGAAGCTATCAAGGAATTTGATGGAACGGTGATTGTTGTTTCTCATGACCGTGAGTTCTTGGATGGACTGGTGACCAAAGTTTATGAATTCGGAGGTGGAGTAGTAAAAGAACACATTGGCGGCATTTATGATTTTTTACAGAAAAAGAAAATAGAGAGTCTGAATGAGTTGCAGCTTTCGGCTTCTCCTACTATGTCTGCCACTAAAAAGGAAGAACTCGAAACGGTTAGTGAGAACAAATTATCTTATGAGGCGCAAAAGGAATTGAATAAGAAAATTCGCAAATTGGAGAAACGAATTGCGGATTGTGAACAGAAAATAGAAAAGCTGGAAACTGAGATTGGCGAGGTGGAAGCTGATATGGCTACTCCCGAAGGTGCATCGGATATGGCTTTGTATGAAAAGCATCAGAAACTGAAAAAGGACTTGGATCAGACGGTAGAAGAATGGGAAACCGTTTCTATGGAATTAGAAGAGATGCAGGGAAGTTAAAGTATGTATCATATATATAGAACAAATGAAAGCAAAACATTATTTACCAATGGCTGTATTGGCTCTGGCAGTAGCTGCCGGATGTGACAGTAAAAAGGAAGCCGTCATGACTTCGGGTATAGACTTGACAAATTTGGACACTACGGCTGTTCAAGGAGCTGATTTTTATCAGTATGCTTGTGGCGGATGGATGAAGAAACACCCTCTGACCAATGAATATTCCCGTTTTGGCTCATTCGATATGCTTGCTGAAAATAATCGGGAACAACTGAAAGGATTGATTGTGGAAATTGCTGCCGGGCAGAATGCGCAAGGTACAATAGGTCAGAAAATAGGGGATATCTATAAATTGGCTATGGATAGTGTGAAACTGAATGCGGATGGAGTAACTCCTATTCAAGCTGATTTGGAAAAGATTGCTTCAGTGAAGGATAAATCGGAAATAGTTCCTTTGATGGCGGAACTGGCTCATAGCGGTGTATTCCCTTATTTCAGTTTCTATGTGGGTGCCGATATCATGGACAGCAAGAGCAATTTGTTTCAATTGTATCAAGGGGGTATCAGTCTGGGTGAAAAAGAATATTATCTGGACAATGATGATGTGACTGTCAATATCCGTAATAAGTATAAGGAACATATTGTAAAGATGTTCCAATTGGCTGGTTTTGATGAGGCTGCCGCTAAAAAGAAAATGGAGGCTGTAATGGATATCGAAACCCGTATTGCAAAAGCTTCTTTCAGTGCGGTGGAACAGCGTAACCCTGCGGCCAATTATCATAAAATGTCTTTGGATGAATTAAAGAAAGAGATTCCGGGCATTGACTGGGATGCTTTCTTGAATGGTATAGGCGTGAAAGGGGTGACTGAACTGAGTGTTTCTCAAGTGGATCCGATTAAAGAGGTTGAGAAAATTATCAATAGCTTGCCGGTTGAAAATCAGATCGCTTATATGCAATGGAGTCTGATAGACAGGGCTGCCGGTTACTTGAGTGATGATTTGGTGGCACAAAATTTTGATTTTTATGGAAAAACACTATCCGGAAAACAGGCTAACCAACCTCGTTGGAAGCGTGCTGTAAGTACTGTAAATGGAGTACTGGGTGAAGCGGTAGGTCAGATGTATGTGGAGAAATATTTTCCGGCAGCCGCAAAAGAACGTATGGTGCAGTTGGTAAAGAATCTGCAGACCGCATTGGGAGAACGTATTCGGAATTTGGAATGGATGGGTGACAGCACAAAGATTAAAGCTATTGAGAAGTTGAATTCTTTTTATGTAAAGGTTGGCTATCCTGATAAGTGGAGGGATTATACCGGTTTGAATATTGAAAAAGATTCTTATTGGGCCAATGTGAAGCGTGCTACAGAATTCGAACTGGATTATATGTTATCCAAGGCAGGAAAGCCGGTTGACAGAGATGAATGGGGAATGACTCCGCAGACTGTCAATGCATATTATAATCCGACCACGAATGAGATTTGTTTTCCGGCGGGTATTCTTCAATATCCGTTTTTTGATATGAATGCTGATGATGCATTTAATTATGGAGCTATTGGCGTGGTTATCGGTCATGAAATGACTCATGGATTCGATGATCAGGGACGTCAGTTTGATAAGGATGGTAATTTGAAAGATTGGTGGACAGCCGAAGATGCCAAACGTTTTGAAGAACGTGCTCAGGTAATGGTGAATTTCTTTGATAGCATCCAGGTTTTGCCGGGACTCAATGCCAATGGTTCTTTGACTTTAGGTGAGAATATAGCCGATCATGGTGGTTTGCAGGTTTCTTTCCAGGCGTTCAAGAATGCGACAAAAGATGCTCCCCTGCCGGTAAAAGACGGATTTACTCCGGAACAGCGCTTCTTCTTGTCATACGCCGGAGTGTGGGCTGGCAATATCCGCGACGAGCAGATTCGTTTGCAAACCAAGTCTGATCCACATTCATTGGGCAGATGGCGTGTGAACGGAGCACTCCCTCAAATAGGTGCATGGTATGATGCTTTTGGCATTAAAGAGGGGGATCCTATGTATTTGGCTCCTGAAAAACGTGTCTCTATTTGGTAAGCTTTGTATGTAAAAGATAATAAGAAAGCATGGTAATTGCTGAGAATTCGGCATTTACCATGCTTTCTTTTTGGAATTTACATGATAAACACCTATTTTTGTGCCCGATGAAAAGGAGACGATATATAGCATGGGTATTGATGTTGGTCAGCATTATCATGTTGACAGCATCTGTTCTGCCTCATCATCATCACCGGGAAATTCTTTGTTTGCAGCATGATATGACTTTGTGCGGCTGTCAATGTTCCGTGCAGCATCAGCAGCATAATAATAGTTCTGATGAGAATCATACATGTAATGCCGGATGTGTGACCAAGTTTAAAAGTGTAACTCCGGATCGGGCCCAAGACAGTGTTTCTCCTGATTATTCGTTTTGTTTGCTGTTATATACGGTGACGGATGTATTGGCGCTTTCATTGCGGTTGACAGAACACAACACATTACCTTATAATTACTATTTAGAAAAACTGCATTCTACGTGTCTTCCCCACGTAAAGGGGTTGCGTGCTCCTCCTTGCGATGTTCTTGCTTAACAGATAGAAAGTTTATCTTTTTATCCGCAACTTTGTTGCATTTTCTTTACACTAATTTTGCATTTAATAAAAAGTAAGAACAAATAATATCATCATGAAGAAACTTATCTTTATGGGAGTCTTAGGCTTGTTCCTCTTAGGCTCTTGCAACAGTAAATCGGGTCATGATCACGAAGGACACGATCATGGAACGGAGGAAGCACATAATCACGACCACGAAGGGCATGACCATAATCACGAAGGGCATGACCATGAAAAAGAAAACCACGACCATGAGAATGAAGGTCACGAAGGGCATAATCATGAAGCGGAAGCTTCTGCAGCCGGACATTCCGATGAGATAATTCTGGCTCCAGAAAAAGCAAAAGCAGCCGGGGTAGAATCGGAAATAATCCGGCCTGAATCATTCCGTCAGGTGATAACGACCAGCGGTCAGGTGCAGGCAGCACAAGGCGATGAAAGCGTAGTAGTCGCCAATGTAGCCGGTGTGGTTTCTTTCCGCCATCCGGTAACGGACGGTATGAGTGTGAGCAAGGGGGCTCCCATTCTGAATATCTCTGCTGAGAATATGCCGGACGGAGACCCTGTAAAACGTACCCGTATCGCATATGAAACCGCCAAAAAAGAATATGAACGTGCCGCCAAGTTGGTAAAAAGTCAGATAATATCGCAGAAAGATTTCAATGCCATTAAGGAGAGTTATGAAAATGCATTATTGGCATACGAGGCTATTTCAAAGAACCAGACCAAGACAGGTGTGTCCGTCACAGCTCCTTTAGGTGGTTATATCAAGAATTGTCTGGTGCAGGAAGGTGACTATGTGTCGGTAGGCCAGCCTTTGGTGAGTATCACTCAGAACCGTCGTCTGTTCCTTCGTGCAGATGTTTCCGAGAAATATTATGGTTATCTGCATAGCATCCAGTCGGCAAACTTCAAGACTCCATACGATAATAAGGTATATGAGCTGGGTGAGTTGAAAGGGCGTCTGCTTTCTTATGGAAAAGCATCCGGTGGTACTTCTTTTTATGTGCCTGTAACTTTCGAATTTGATAATCGGGGAGATGTGATTCCCGGTTCGTATGTGGAGGTGTATCTGCTCTCGTCGGAAATGCCCGATGTGCTGGCCTTGCCTGTTACGGCACTGACCGAAGAACAAGGCTTGTACTTTGTTTATCTGCAACTGGATGAGGAAGGATATAAGAAACAGGAGGTAACTTTGGGAGCGAGCAACGGAAAGAAAGTGCAGATTCTGACCGGTTTGAAAGCCGGTGACCGTGTGGTAACAAAGGGAGCTTATCAGGTGAAATTAGCGTCGGCCAGCAATGCGATTCCGGCTCATAGTCATGAACATTAATCAGCCGTCCTATGCTAAATAAGATTATACATTTTTCCCTTCAGAACCGTATATTGGTTCTGGTGGCGTCGGTTTTGCTGCTTATCGGCGGTACTTACACGGCTTTTCATACGGAAGTCGATGTGTTCCCCGATTTGAATGCGCCGACTGTAGTGATTATGACCGAAGCGAATGGTATGGCAGCCGAAGAGGTGGAACAATTGGTAACCTTTCCTGTAGAAACTGCCGTGAACGGTGCGACCCATGTGCGCCGGGTGCGTTCATCTTCCACCAATGGCTTTTCCGTTGTGTGGGTGGAATTTGAATGGGATACCGATATCTATCTGGCCCGTCAGATTGTCAGTGAGAAATTGTCCTTGGTCAGCGAGGAGCTGCCCGAGAATGTAGGTAAACCTACCATGGGACCTCAGTCTTCTATTTTAGGTGAGTTGCTGATTATCGGTCTGACTTCGGATACTACTTCCATGCTCGATCTCCGTACACTGGCAGACTGGACTATCCGTCCGCGCCTGCTCTCTACGGGAGGTGTGGCACAGGTTGCCGTGCTGGGAGGTGATATCAAGGAATATCAGGTGTTGCTTGACCCTGCCCGCATGAAACATTACAATGTTACGTTGGCAGAGGTGATGAACGTTACCCGTAACATGAATCAGAATGCCAATGGCGGAGTGATTTATGAATATGGAAACGAATATATTGTTCGCGGGGTGCTTTCCAGTCATGATGTGGCTCAGTTGTCACGTTCCGTCATCAAGACGGTGGAAGGGGTGCCCGTTACATTGGAGGATATTGCCGATGTGAAGATTGGTTCGCAGGAACCCAAACTGGGTACTGCTTCGGAGAGAGGAAAACCTGCCGTACTGCTGACCGTTACCAAACAACCCAAGACCGGGACTATTGAACTGACAGAGCAATTGGAAGCCGCATTGAAGGATTTGCAGAAGAATCTTCCGGCTGATGTACACGTTTCTACAGATATTTTCCGTCAGAGCCGTTTTATTGAAAGCTCTATCGGCAATGTGAAGGATTCGTTGTATGAAGGTGCTGTTTTTGTGGTGATTGTTCTCTTCCTGTTCCTTGCCAATGTACGTACCACGGTTATTTCATTGGTAACCCTTCCGTTGTCATTGATTGTTTCTATATTGACTCTTCACTATATGGGACTCACCATCAATACCATGAGTTTGGGTGGTATGGCCATTGCCATTGGTTCGTTGGTGGATGATGCCATTGTGGATGTGGAAAATGTATGGAAGCACTTGCGTGAGAATCGCTTGTTGCCCGAAGGGGAACGTAAGAGCGTGATTGAAGTCGTGTTCAATGCTTCGAAGGAAGTGCGTATGCCTATCTTGAACTCTACCTTGATTATTGTAGTCAGCTTTGTTCCTTTGTTTTTCCTGACAGGAATGGAAGGGCGTATGCTAGTTCCGTTGGGCATTGCCTTTATTGTGGCGTTGTTTGCTTCTACGGTAGTGGCTTTGACACTGACTCCGGTACTGTGCAGCTATCTGTTAGGTAATAATAAAAGCAAAGGATTGCCCAAAGAGGCATTTGTGGCCGTATGGATGAAAAAGCATTACCGCAATGCCTTGTTATGGTCCTTGAATCATAAATCCGCAGTATTGGGTTTTACGGGTGGACTGTTTGTGGTGGCATTGGTTATGTTTTTTACATTAGGACGCAGTTTCCTGCCATCTTTCAATGAAGGTTCGTTCACCATTAATATCAGTTCATTGCCGGGAATCTCTTTGGCAGAATCGGATAAAATGGGACACCGTGCGGAAGAGTTGCTGATGTCTATTCCCGAAATACAGACTGTAGCCCGTAAAACGGGACGTGCCGAACTGGATGAGCATGCATTAGGGGTTAACGTGAGTGAAATTGAGGCCCCGTTTGAATTGAAAGACCGTTCCCGCCAGGAACTGGTAGCCGATGTGCGTGCCAAGTTATCTACCATTACCGGTGCGAATATCGAAATAGGCCAACCTATCAGCCATCGTATCGATGCCATGCTTTCGGGTACCAAGGCCAACATTGCCATCAAACTGTTTGGTAATGATTTGAACAAGATGTTTGCCATCGGTAATCAGATAAAGGATGCCATCAGCAGTGTGGAGGGTATTGCCGACTTGAATGTGGAACAACAAATCGAACGTCCGCAGCTCAAGATTGTTCCCAAACGCGAGATGCTTGCCAAATTCGGTATTTCTTTACCGGAGTTTGCCGAGTTTGTATCAGTGAACATGGCGGGTGAAGTCGTTTCACAGGTATATGAAGAAGGCAAAGCGTTTAATCTTATTGTCCGTACCAAGGATGAGGTGCGTGATGAGATGGAGAAGGTGCGCAACCTTATGATTGATACCGGTGACGGTCAGAAAATCCCTGTCAACTATGTAGCCGATGTGGTTTCTGCCATGGGACCGAATACCATCAGCCGTGAGAACGTGAAGCGTAAGATTGTGATTTCGGCCAATACCAGCGGTCGTGATTTGCGCAGCGTGGTGAATGACATACAGGAACGGATTGATGCGCAAATCAAGCTTCCCGAAGGATATCATGTGGAATATGGCGGTCAGTTTGAAAGCGAGCAGGCGGCCAGCCGTACGCTGATGCTCACTTCGTTTATGAGTATCGTGGTTATCTTCCTGTTGCTTTATACCCAGTTTAAGAATGCAGCCCAAAGTGGAGTCATTTTGTTGAATTTGCCTTTGGCGTTGATTGGTGGGGTATTTGCATTGATGATAACAACGGGTGAGATAAGCATTCCGGCTATTATCGGCTTTATCTCGTTGTTTGGCATTGCTACCCGTAATGGTATGTTGTTGATAAGTCATTACAATATGTTGCGCGAAGAAGGTATGGATTTGAAAGAAAGCATTCTTCACGGTTCGTTAGACCGTTTGAACCCTATCCTGATGACTGCGTTGTCTTCCGCGCTGGCTTTGATACCTTTGGCATTCCGTGGCGATTTGCCGGGTAATGAAATACAAAGCCCGATGGCGAAAGTTATTCTTGGAGGTCTTTTGACATCGACTTTCCTGAACGCTTTCATTATTCCGATTGTTTATGAACTGATGAACCGAAAGAAGAAATAATAGAAATAATATGAAACGAATCTTAGTTATAATAGCCCTTTGCTCTCCCTTGCTGATGCAGGCTCAGAGTATTGAGCACATTTTGAAAAGCATCGAGCAGAACAATAAAGAGCTCAAGGCACAGAAACATGCCGCCGATGCGACCAAGATGGAAAACCGGACAAACAACAACTTGCCTGATCCTACGGTGAGCTACAGCTCTTTTTACAGTAATGGTGCCGAAGGTGGTCACGGTACGGAGTTCGTTGCTTCGCAAGGTTTTGATTTTCCTACTCAGTATATTGCCCGCAACCGGCAGGCTACTTTGCAGAACGAAGCGGTGGACAAGCAACAACAGGCTGCCCGCCGGGATATTCTGCTGAATGCGAAGAATCTCTGTCTGGACCTTATTCTGTTGAATCAGGAAAAGACATTGATGGATATCCGTATGAAAAATGCGGATGAATTACAGGCACTTTATGAAAAACGTCTGACTACCGGTGATGCGAATATACTGGAAGTCAACAAAATACGGCAGCCTCCGGGCTGCAGCAAAGGGGTAAATGAGATTATGAAGGAATACGC
>OMAO01001052.1_pt1 | contig 11548 bp, 10 predicted proteins | sample 1644641 | NCBI WGS metagenome assembly OMAO01 (sample SAMEA103958120, study PRJEB25191) | human gut metagenome | biome: human-associated habitat [ENVO:00009003]; feature: intestine environment [ENVO:2100002]; material: feces | place: Germany | collected 2013/2015
GGCTGCGCCCCACAAATTTACCATCCAGCCCACCCGCGGCGAATACTACCTGCTGGACAAATCCGAGGGCAGCCGTGTGCACCACGTCATCTTCCAGTGCCCCAACGAAAACGGCAAGGGCGTTCTGGTCGCGCCCACCGTCCACGGCAACCTGCTCGTCGGCCCCAACGCAGAGCCGGTGGAAGGCAACGACACCTCCTGCACCAGCAGCGGTCTGGAATTCGTCAAGACCACTGCCCAGCGCAGCGTGCCCAGCATCAACTTCGGCGAGTCCATCCGCAGCTTTGCGGGCGTGCGCGCCAATCTGGACGTGGACGACTTTATCATTGGCGAAGAGCCGGAAGCACCCGGCTGGATCGACCTTGCCGGCATGAAGAGCCCCGGCCTGTCCGCTGCCCCGGCGGTTGCTGAGGAAGCTGTTGCCATCCTGCAGCAGCGCGGTGTTCTGGGCGCTGAAAAGGCCGATTACAAGGACGGCCGCCGCCATATCCGCTTCAAGGAGCTTTCCGCAGAGGAAAAGGCGGCACTGGTCAGAGAACAGCCCGCCTATGGCCGGGTGATCTGCCGCTGCGAGACCATCACCGAGGGCGAGATCTTAGCAGCCCTCCACAGCGAGGTGCCCGCCACCACCATCGACGGCGTAAAGCGCCGCGCCGGTGCAGGCATGGGCCGCTGTCAGGGCGGTTTCTGCGGCCCCCGCGTGCTGGAGCTGATCAGCCGTGAGCTGGGCATAGACCCCTTGGACATCCTGCAGGACAAGAACGGCTCGAACGTTCTGGTCAGCGAAACGAAGGTAGGAGGAAAGAGCAATGGTTGATCTGGTCATTATCGGCGGCGGCCCTGCGGGCCTTGCTGCTGCCTGCAAGGCATGGGAAAGCGGTCTGCGCGACATCCTCATTCTGGAGCGCGACAAGGAGCTGGGCGGCATTCTGAACCAGTGCATCCACAACGGCTTCGGTCTGCACCGCTTTGGCGAGCAGCTGACCGGCCCGGAGTACGCCGGACGCTTTATTGCGATGCTCAAGGACACCGGCATAAAGGTACAGCTGGACACCATGGTGCTGGAAGTGACCCCGGATAAAAAGGTTCACTGCGTCTCCAAGGAGTACGGCTACCAGATCATCGAAGCCATGAGCATCGTTCTGGGCATGGGCTGCCGTGAGCGCACCCGCGGTGCCATCGGCACCCCGGGCACCCGCCCTGCCGGCGTGTACACCGCCGGTGCAGCACAGCGCTATGTGAACATGGAAGGCTATCTGGTGGGCAGGCGGGTGCTGATCCTCGGCAGCGGCGACATCGGCCTGATCATGGCACGCCGCATGACCCTTGAGGGCGCAAAGGTGCTGGCCTGCGTAGAGGTGATGCCCTACTCCGGTGGCCTGACCCGCAACATCGTGCAGTGCCTGAACGACTTTGACATCCCCCTGTACCTCTCCCACACCATCGTGGATATTCAGGGCAAGAATCGCGTAGAAAAGGCCATTGTGGCCGAGATCGGCCCCGACCGCAAGCCCATCCCCGGCACCGAGATGGAGTTTGATGTGGACACCATCCTGCTGAGCGTGGGTCTGATCCCCGAAAACGAGCTGACCAAGCAGGCCGGTATCGAGATGGATCCCCGCACCAAGGGTGCCATCGTGTACGAAAACATGGAGACCAGCATTCCCGGCGTGTTTGCCTGCGGCAACGTGGTGCAGGTGCACGATCTGGTGGACTTTGTTTCCGGCGAGAGCGAGCTGGCCGGTGCGGCCGCTGCCAACTACGTCCAGAACGGCCCCGTGGCCGAGGGGCGTGTGCTGACCGTGAAGCCCGGCGCAGACCTTGGCTACACCCTGCCGCAGCGCATCCGTCTGGAAGGCGTGGAAAAGAGCACCAACGTCTCCTTCCGCGTCCGCCGCATCTGCGGCAGGAGCACCATCCTTGTCAAGAGCGGTGACACGGTGATCGCACGCTTCAAGCGCGACCGCCTTGCCCCCGGTGAGATGGAGCACATTGCCCTGCCCAGAGTGCTGCTGGACAGAGCCCCCGTGGACGAAGTGACCATTGAGATCGAGGAGGCATGAGCGATATGAAGGAAGTAATTTGCACCTGCTGCCCGCAGGGCTGCCATCTGCAGGTGGATGAGGCCAACGGCTATAAAGTGACCGGCAACGGCTGCCCCAACGGCATCGCCTACGGCAAGGAAGAGCTGACCCACCCCACCCGCATCATTACCAGCACCGTGCGCGCCGAGGGCTGCCTGCACTCCCGCTGCCCGGTCAAGACCTCCAAGCCCGTGCCCAAGGGACAGATGGCCGAGGTTGTCGCCGCGCTGGACAGCGTGGTGCTGCACGCGCCCATCCATGTGGGTGATGTGGTGCTGCACAACGTCTGCGGCACCGGGGCAGACATTGTGACCTGCCGCGATATGGCATAAAAGCCTTTCTGCACAAAGTCAAAGCAGCCGCTGCACCTTGCCGTGCGGCGGCTGCTTTGCGTTGGCGGTGCAAAACACAGGTGCAGCAAGCCCCCTTCCGGGTCGTCCCGTCTCCCATCGCAGCGCAAGCTGCTCTTGACTTTTTGCCGCCGAACCGGTATGTTGGTACTGTCCGTTTGCCACACAACATTGCATTTATAATATAAGGTAACTTTATGAAAATACGCAGCACGACCCCTTTGCAGATCACTGACCGCTTTGGCGCACAGGCGGCCTTTGCCAGCCTGCGCCTGCCGGACGGCACCGAAGCCGCCGTACCGGCAGAGCACGCCGCCGCTATCTATGTAAACGAGCAGCCCGCCTTCCGGGTGGTATGCACCCCGGCGCTGCTGCCGCAGCTGGCCTTGGGGCGGCTGCTCACCGAAGGGTGGATCGCATCTGCAGACGAGGTGGAGCAGATCGCCGTCTGCGCCGAGGGTGCAAAGGTGCAGGTATATCTGCGCCACCCGCTGCCCACCCGCCGCGCCGCCGCGCAGGAAGTTGCCAGCTGCTGCACCGATAATATCGCGCTGGGCAGCCCGGTGGAGCTGCAGCCCCTGCGCCCCGTGCCCGGGCTGGCACTGCAGCCGGAATGGGTGCAGACTCTGACCGCCGCCATGCACGCCGGACTGCCGCTGTACCGCGCCACCCGGGCGGTGCACAGCTGCTTTGTGCTGCACAAAGGCGAGATCGTTTTTGCCTGCGAGGATCTGGGGCGGCACAACGCGCTGGATAAGGCCGTGGGCTGCGCGGTGCTGGCGGGGCTGCCGCTGGCAGAATGTGTGCTGTACACCAGCGGCCGGGTGCCGCTGGATATGGTGCGCAAGGCCATCCGCGCGGGGGTGCCGGTGCTGGTAAGCAAAAGTATGCCCACCGTGCAATCCGCAGAGCTTGCGGCGGAATACGGCCTGCAGCTGGTGTGCGGACGCAAAATCCCTAAAGTTTAAGCAAATATTACAAAAAGAATAGTTACAAAACGGAAAAGGCTGTCTGTTTCTGTTGACATCCTTTGCGCCCCCATGTTAATATATTATCGAAGAGACCGCTCCGCTGTTGCAGCAGCCAGAGCGGCCTCAATTGTTGTCCGGGGTTACCCGGCAAAATAAAAAACAGGCAGGTGATAACATGAAGCAGGCAACCAACCCGTTTGCGCCCGTACCGCTGTGGCGCAAGCGGCTGCCGGGCTATGCAGCCATGGGCGTTGCGACCATCGCCTTGGCGGTCGGTCTGACCACCTTGCAAAGCGCACGCACCACGGTTGCCGGTACGCTGCTGCCGGTGTCGGAGGCGGATGCAGCCACCTACGGCATCAGCGCAGTGTACCAGCTCGACGATGGCAGCTACCGCGTGGAGGGCACTCAGAAGGGCTTCCAGAGCGATGTGCAGGCTGCTGTGACCCTTGACGCCGAGGGCAATGTTTCCGCTGTGGAGATCCTTTCGCAGGCGGAGACCGACAACCTTGGCGGCCAGTGTGTCAACCCGGAGTTCACGTCCCAGTACCAGGGCGCGGCTCCCTTTACGCTGGCAGGCAAGAGCTACACCGTGACCGACCCGGCCACCGGCGCAGCCTATGCAGCAGCCGGTGCATCCGATGCGTCCGCTGCGGCACAGGATTTTGACCCCGCACAGTGGCGCACCTTCGATACCTCTCCCGAGGCCGAGGCGACCCGCAAGATGTATGCTGCGGGGCTTACCCTCTCGGCACTAAATGGAGAGCCCTTGGACGATGAACTGGCTCCGCCGCTGGATTCCAGCGCAGAGGCCGTGGCACGGCGCAAGCTGTACGCAGCCATGCTCAGCAAGAGCGCACTGGACGGCGAGCCGATGGCGATCCCCTTTGCGGATCTCTCGGCAGAAGAGCAGTCCAAGGTGCGTCTGGAGCAGGCCAGCCTGACCACCACCGGCAATGCGTCCGGTGCCGTCAGCGCAGACCTGACCGAGGTGGACGCCCTTTCCGGCGCGACCATCACCTCTTCGGCTGTGACGACCATCGTCAACAACTCGTATTTCTATGTGACCGGGGTGCTCTGCGCAGAGTGACCTCAACGGAGGAATGGAACCTATGGCAAAAACTGATTTCCTGACGGCTGACATGACCCGCCGTCAATTCATGAAGATCTCGGGCAAGAGCCTTGCAGGGCTCACCCTGTCCGCTTCCATGCTGTCCCTGTTCGGCTGCTCTCAGCAGCAGGTGGATTCCGGCGCAGTGGCCACCTGGGCACTGCCGCAGGGCCTGCTGGTGGTCAACGCAGACCTGTGCACCGGCTGCCAGCGCTGCGAGATCAACTGCACCCTGACCAACGACGGCGTGTGCTCCTCTTACATCAGCCGCGTCAAGATCCAGCGCCGCCTGAATCTGGACGGCGCCGGCAACGGCCTGCTGTCCGGCACCGATAACTGCTTTGTCTACTTCCCGGATACCTGCCGCCAGTGCGAGGACCCCGCCTGCGGCAATGCCTGCCCGCAGAAGGCTATCACCACCGACGACCGCGGCATCCGCGTAGTGGATACCGACAAGTGCATCGGCTGCGGTGCCTGCCATGAGGCCTGCCCGTGGCATATGCCCACCGTCAACCCCGAGACCGGCAAGTCCTCCAAGTGCATCGCCTGCGGTGCCTGCGTGGCAGGCTGCCCGTCCGGCGCTCTGTCCATCGTGGATTGGGATGCCGTTACCAGCGCAGCACAGGCTGCATACTTGGATCTGTAAGGAGGAACTACAATGGCTGAAAGTTATGGCTGGGCAGGCAAGATCCTGCGCGTCAACCTGACCACCGGCGAGATCACTACGCAGGATGACGAAAAGTACCATAAGTATATCGGCGGTATGGGCATGGCCTACCGCATTATGTATGAGGAAGCGCCCATGGAGCTGGACCCCTATGACGAGAAGGCTCTGGTCATCTTTGGTGTCGGCCCCCTGACCGGCGCAGGCGTGCCCTGCTCCGGCCGTATGAACGTGACCTTCCGCTCCACCTGGTCTAAGGGTCACTCCATCATCGACGCTCACATGGGCGGCCACATCGGCTCCATGCTGAAGTATGCCGGTTACGATGGCATCGTTGTCAGCGGCATCTCCGAAAAGCCCGTCTACCTGCGCATCGAGGACGACAAGGTCTCTCTGGAGGACGCAAGCGAGATCTGGGGCAAGGGCACCTTTGCTGCCAACAAGTGGATGGTGGAGCAGAACGGCCGCGAGTTCGAGACCGCTTCCATCGGCCCCGCCGGTGAGAATCTGGTGGACTACTCCACCCTGAACACCAGCTTCGGCAACTCCGGCGGTGCCGGTCTGGGCGCTGCGCTGGGCAACAAGAAGCTGAAGGGCCTTGCCATCCGCGGCACCGGCAGCGTCAAGGTGGCTGACCCCAAGAAGGTGCTGGAGCTGTCCAACTACATGATGGGCAACCTGATCGGCGGCAACAACAACCACAACGTGCCCGCACAGCCCCAGAGCTGGGCAGAGTACAGCGCCACCTCCGGCAAGAACCGCTGGTCCGGCGCCCCCGGCCGTATGTGGAAAAAGGCTCCCGGCGGCCCCGTGGATACCGGCGAGCAGCCCTACAACGATATCAACAAGGTGGCTCTGCGCTGCTTCAAGGGCTACTTCGACTTCGGCGCTCCCGCTGCCGAGTACACCGTGAAGAACGGCGGCTGCTCCTCCTGCCCCATCCGCTGCTACACCGAGTATGATGTAGATCCGCTGGCAGATTACGATCTGCCCACCCACAACTCCAACACCTGTATGCCTGTGCTGTACGGCACCCGCGTCTACCCGGACGGCGTGCATGACTTCAAGTACGAGGGCGACGGCACCATGGTCATCAATCTGGCATGGTCTCATGCAGTGGACGACATGGGTCTGTGGGACAACTACGGCAACCTGAACCGCGACCTGCTGTGGATCCTGCGGATGCCGCGCGAGGAAGCCACCAAGTACATCAGCGAGGCCGAGTACGACTCTCTGCCTTGGGAGTGGGAGAAGGCCGGCGATCCCCGCTGGGAGGTCGAGCTGATCCGCCGCATGGCTTACGGCGAGGGCGACCTGTCCGTTATCGCCAAGGGCACGCTGGCCATGATGGAAAAGTTCGGCCTGCCCAAGAGCTGGCTGGACCGCGACGACGGTGCTACCAACTCCAACCTGATCTACAACGGCTTCCCCAACCACCACGGCCCTGCTGAGGCATGGCAGGTGGGTATGCTGTACAACCTCGTCTACAACCGCGACTGCATGATCCACGAGATCGTCTGCGAGACCGGTTCCGGCGCTCCCTATGAGGTGACCAAGAAGGTCATGGAGGACTTCTTCGGCGAAGGCTGCTACGATAAGGCCAAGGCTTATACTCCCATCAACGAGAACAAGGCAAAGCTGGCTGCATACTGCGTCAACGATAAGAACTTCCACGACTCCGCCACCCTGTGCAACTGGATGTGGCCCATGACCCAGTCTCCCTCCAAGGAGCGCGACTACCACGGCGATCTGGATCTGCAGGCAGACTTTATGACTGCTGTTACCGGCGAGACCTATACTCAGGCCGGTCTGCAGGAGGACGGCGCCCGCATCACCCAGATGCTGCGCGCGATGACCGCCATCAGCTTCCAGCAGAATTGCGGCAGCGCAAACCTGCGTCAGGAGCACGATGCCATCTGCGATTGGGTGTTTGATAAGGACCCCGACTTCAAGGCATTTGAGGAAGGCACCACCAAGCTGGACCGCGCCGACATGGAGAAAGCTAAGGATCTGTTCTACGACATCTTCGGCTGGGACCGCACCACCGGTGTGCCCACCCGCGAGACGCTGGAGAAGTATGATCTGGCTGACATGGCCGATGATCTGGAAAAGCGCGGCATCTACGCCCAGAACACCGCAGCAGCTGAATAAATCCCATAGAAAGAGGAAAGACCGTCATGTTGTTTGGCAGACGTAAACCCGGCTACACCACCACAGTGGATGGCAGCGTAGACCCGGAGCAGGCCGTTCTGGAACTGCAAAAGGCAGAACTGGCCGCCAAGAAAAAGCCCAAGGCAGAGGTGTTCGACATCGACGCCGCAAGCGAGACTGCCCGCCGCCTGAAGGAGACCGGCAGCACCTTTGACGGCAGCGCCGCCAAGACTGGCGAGGACGTGATCGCCGCAGTGGAGCGGGAGACCGCCGAGCTTGCCGCAAAGCAGGCCGCCGAAACCGCACCCGAAGCCGCCGAAGCCGCGCAGCCCGATGCTGCAAAGCCGGAGCTGCTGGATTTTCTGGCAAGTGAGCCGGAGGCGGAAAACGATCCCTTTGCGGATCAGCCCACCAAGACCGCCCCGGAGCTGCCGGAGCTGACCCCTGCACAGGAGCTGGCCGGTTACATCCGTGCCCGCTCTGCGGCTGCGCTGATTACCCCCCACGCTTTGCTGCTGGAGGAAGTGGAAAACGCCGACGAGCTGCTGGCGCAGATGCCCGCAGACCCCCAGTGCACCGATATCGTCACCCGCGCGGGTGCAAAGGACACCTACTACTATTCCAACGCCAACATGAGCGATAACTACGCCATGATCGCGCAGCTCATCGAGGACAAGGATCTGTGCGTGATGTTCGCCGAGATGGTGCGGTTCAACGCCCGCATCTACCCCAGCGCCACTCCGCTCAAGTACTTCCAGCGCTCCCCCTACGGCCTTGCGCCGGAGGTCATCGAGCAGACATGGAAGGCCATGCAGGAGAACCCGGAGTATGCCGATATCGAGGAGCTGACCAACAACCAGAACGAGCGGTTTCTCTTTTCCACCAAGCACCTCACCCGCCGCTACGCCAAGGCCATCAGCGACGTGGACGACTTCTGCGACTAAATTCTACAATTGAATCAGGGTATAAGAGCTTCTTTGAGCAAAGGTGTCTAAACCACACAGGCACTGACACCGCGCCGCAATGCTAAGGGCTGCATAAGCCGGCATTCAAGGGTGGCGGGGGAAACCCCACCGCCTTCCCGCAGAAGAAACGCTGCAATTTGAAAAAAAGAACTCCTCCCATCTTCACAGGTGCTTTTTAGCTGTGTGCTGCCGCTGCAAGGGCGGCGCATAGCCAAAGGCTGCCACCGGCGCAGCAGACTGCAAACTGCCGCAACCGGTTTTGTGGGGATATTCTGCGGAGGCGTTTTGATTTTCCAGTCAAGACGTCTCCGCTTCTTTTTCACCTGCCTTTTTTGAAAAAAGAATACCCCTGCTCCCCCGCCTGAGCCATAGCAGGCCGGGAGAGCGGGTCTATGGAGGAAGTTATAATGAATCAGCCTTTCTGCTCCCCCGTTCAGGCGCTGCGCAGCGTGCTGGACGCGGCAGCACTTCTGCCTTCTCCGTCCCCGGAGACCATCCCGCTGGAAGCCGCCTGCGGGCGCATTGCCGCCAGTGACATTTGCGCCCGGATAGACCAGCCCCCCTTTGACCGCAGCCCGCTGGACGGCTACGCCCTGCACAGCGCGGATACCGCCGGAGCAAGCCGGGAGACCCCGGTCACCCTGCCGGTGGTGATGAAGCTTTACGCGGGCGATGCCCCGGCTGCGGCGCTGCCCGCAGGGTGCGCTGCCCGCATTATGACCGGCGCACCCCTGCCGGAGGGTGCGGACTGCGTCCTGATGCAGGAGCTGACCGACGGCGGCGAGGACGCCGTCCGGCTCTATGCCGCCCTGAAGCCGGAGGAGAACGTGGTGTTCCGGGGCGGGGACATCGCTGCCGGTGCCCCCATTGCCGCCGCCGGAACTGTGCTGACCCCGGCGCACATCGGTGTGCTGGCCGGGCAGGGCTACGCCGAAGTAGCCGTCTGCCGCCCGCTGAACGTGGGCATCCTTTCCACCGGCAGCGAGCTGCTGGAACCCGGCGCACCGTGGGCACCCGGTAAAATTTACGATGCCAACGGCACCCAGAACGCCGCCCGGCTGCGTCAGCTGGGCTTTGCCGTGGAGCGGCAGCAGTGCTCCGATAGCCCGGAGGTCATCACCGGCAAAATGCAGGAGCTGCTGACTTGCTGCGATGCCGTCATCACCAGCGGCGGTGTCTCCGTAGGGCAGAAGGACTATCTGCCCCTTGTGCTGGAAAAGCTGGGTGCACAGCTGCTGGTGGAGGGCGTAGCCCAGAAACCCGGCAGCCCCATGCTGGCGGCTACACTTAACGGTAAGCTGGTGTTCTGCCTGTCCGGCAACCCCTTTGCCGCCGCTGCCACGCTGGAGCAGTACGCCATCCCTGCGCTGCTGCGCGCCGCCGGGCGGCGGGAGGAGAGCTGCCTTCCCGCCCGCACCGTCTGCACCCTGACCAATGGCTTTTCCAAACCCAGCAAGGGCAACCGCTATCTGCGGGCGACTGCCTGCGGCGGCAAGGTAACGCTGCCCGGCGCGGGCAGCACCGAGGTGCACTCCTCCGGTGCGCTGTCCGCCATGATGGGCTGCAACTGTCTGGTGGAGATCCCCGCCGGAAGCGGGCCGGTGGAACCCGGTATGGAAGTGGAGGTGCTTTGCTTTGTACAGTGAACAAAAACAGGCGCTGGCCGAAACACAGGCGCTCAAACGCCCGGCGGTGCTGGCGGTCAGCGGGGTGCACAACAGCGGTAAGACCACCATGCTGGAAAAGCTGTTGCCCGTGCTGCGCAGCCGTGGGCTGAAGGTAGGCGTCATCAAGCACGACGGCCACGATTTTACCCCGGACGTGCCCGGCACCGACAGCTACCGCCTGCGGGAAGCCGGTGCCGAGGGCGTGGCGGTCTATTCCGGCACGCGCTATCTTCTGACCGAGGAATTCCGCCTGACCGAGCAGGATCTGCTTGCCCTGTTCGAGCGTCACGGCTATGACCTTGTGCTGCTGGAAGGGTTCAAGTCCAGCGGCTGGCCGAAGATCGAGGTGGTGCGCAGCGCCATTTCGGATGCGCCCGTCTCCTTCCAGCCGCTGGCGGTGGTGGGGGATATTCCCGGCGCAGATTTTGACCTGAACGATATTCCGGCACTGGCAGACTGGATCGAAGCCCAGATGCCCGCGCTGTAAGGAGAATGCCATCATGAAACTGATCCGTACTGTTGACGCCGCAGGGCAGGTGCTCTGCCATGATATCACCCAGATCATCCCGGGCGAGTACAAGGATGCCCGCTTCCGCAAGGGGCACGTCATCCAGCCCGAGGACATCCCTGTGCTACTTTCCATCGGCAAGGAGAACCTCTACGTCTGGGAAAAGCACCCCGGCATCCTTCACGAGGACGAAGCAGCCGCCCTGCTGTACAAGGCCGCTGCGGGCAAAAATATCCACGGCACTGCGCCGAAAGAGGGCAAGATCGAGCTGATCGCGGACTGCGACGGGCTGCTAAAGATCAACCGCAAAGCGCTGATGGCTGTGAACAGCACCCCGCAGATGATGATCGCCACCATCCACGGCGACCTGCCGGTGAAAAAGGGTCAGAAGCTGGCCGGTACCCGCATCATCCCGCTGGTCATCGAGCAGGAGAAGATGGACGCCATGCAGGCCGCTGCCGGGGCAGAGCCTATCCTGAATGTGCTGCCCATGCAGGCCAAGAAGGTGGGCATCATCACCACCGGCAGCGAGGTGTTCAAGGGCCGCATTGAGGATAAATTCACCCCCATCCTGCAAAGCAAGCTGGCCGTCTACGGCTGCGAGATGATTTTCCACAAGGTCTGCGATGACGACCCCGCCGGGATCACCGCCGCCATTCTGGAAGCCAAGGCCGCAGGGTGTGAGCTGATCTTTACCACCGGCGGCATGAGCGTGGACCCCGACGACCGCACCCCGCTTGCCATCAAAAACACCGGGGCGGATATCATCACCTACGGTGCACCGGTGCTGCCGGGCGCGATGTTCCTTGTCAGCTATCTGGACGGTGTGCCGGTGTGCGGCCTGCCCGGCTGCGTGATGTACGCCAAGCGCACCATTTTTGACCTGCTGCTGCCTCGCCTGCTGGCAGATGACCCCATCACCGCCGAGGATATCGCCCGCTTGGGCGAGGGGGGCCTGTGCCTGAACTGCGAAGTGTGCCACTGGCCGAACTGCGGCTTTGGGCACTGCTAAGGGCAGCTTGCTCGCCCTCTCCGTCACGGCTTACGCCGTGCCACCTCTCCCAAAGGGAGAGGCCT
>OMAO01001053.1_pt1 | contig 11544 bp, 10 predicted proteins | sample 1644641 | NCBI WGS metagenome assembly OMAO01 (sample SAMEA103958120, study PRJEB25191) | human gut metagenome | biome: human-associated habitat [ENVO:00009003]; feature: intestine environment [ENVO:2100002]; material: feces | place: Germany | collected 2013/2015
GGGCGAACTGCGGCGGTACCTGCGCGATTACAGTCCCATCCGCGTCAGCCGGTCGCTTCGAGATACGGCCTATCGTGTTTTGCAGTGCAGACAGCAGCTGACGGATGCAAACGGTCGTGAGCCGTCGATCGACGAGATCGCGCAGGCGCTCGACCTGCCGCCCGCACAGATCACCGCCGCGCTCGACGCCATCACCGCACCCGTTTCGCTTTACGAGCCGGTCTATTCCGAGGGCGGCGACGCGCTGACTGTCATGGATCAGGTGCGCGACCGGAAGAACACAGACGAGCAGTGGATCGAATCCATCACGCTGCGCGAGGCCATTTCTCATCTGTCGGAGCGCGAAAAGCGCATTCTGGCCTTGCGTTTCGAGGCAGGCCGAACGCAGATGGAGGTCGCAGGCCAGATCGGCATCTCGCAGGCACAGGTGTCGCGCCTTGAAAAAAGCGCCATCCGCTCCATCCGAAAAGCAATTCTGCCATCCTGACGCCTCATATTCGGAATGCCTGCCGCATATACTTCCTGCAAAGGGGGCTTGTGCGATGACGAACCGGTTTCAGGAACTGCGGGACAAGGAAGTAATCCATGTGTGCGAGGGAGCGCGGCTGGGCTATGTGAACGATCTGGTGGTCGATATCTGTTGCGGACGCGTGACGGCGCTGATTGTACCGGGGCCGTGCCGGTTTCTGGGACTGTTCGGCCGGGAGGACGACTATGTGATCCCGTGGCTGTGTATCAAACGCATCGGAGACGATCTAATCCTGGTCGATGGGCCGCTTTCCGAGTGGCGGACGCCGCGCAAGAAGCGGAGCCTCTTTTAAGCCGGTAAAAAGCGCAAAAAATGCAGGGGTTTTCGTGAAAAAACACTTGCATTTGGAGCGCTTTTCCGCTATAATGTCAAGGCGCTGTGCGAAAACGGCGACATTACTACACCACACACCGGGCGGTGGCGCTTTCTCGTGTCCTTCGGGATGGAAGCGGTCAGCCCAGTGGAGGTCAAAAACAAAAGGAGAACACACAATGGCAGTCGTATCCATGAAGCAGCTGCTCGAAGCTGGCGTCCACTTCGGTCACCAGACCCGTCGCTGGAACCCGAAAATGGCCCCGTATATCTACACGGAGCGCAACGGCATCTACATCATTGACCTGCAGAAGACGGTCAAGAAGCTGGAAGAGGCCTATAACTTTGTCCGTGATCTGGCAGCAAACGGCCAGTCCATCCTGTTCGTCGGCACCAAGAAGCAGGCACAGGACGCTATCAAGGAAGAGGCTGAGCGTGTCGGCCAGTACTACGTCAACGCCCGCTGGCTCGGCGGCATGCTCACCAACTTCAAGACCATGCGCACCCGTATCGATCGCCTTGCTCAGCTCAAGAAGATGCAGGAGGACGGCACCTTCGATATGCTGCCCAAGAAGGAAGTCATCAAGCACCTGGGCGAGATCGAGAAGCTGGAGAAGTATCTGGGCGGCGTGAAGGAAATGAAGAAGCTGCCCGGCGCCCTGTTCATCGTGGACACCCGCAAGGAGCGCAACGCCATCGCCGAGGCCCATCGTCTGGGCATCCCCGTTGTGGCCATCGCCGATACCAACTGCGATCCCGACGAGATCGACTATCCCATCCCCGGCAACGATGACGCCATCCGCGCCATCCGCCTGATCTCCTCCATTATGGCCAACGCCATGATCGAAGGCCGTCAGGGCGAGCAGACCGAGGAAGCCGCCCAGGAAACCGCTGAGTAAGCGTATATTTTCAGGCTGTATCACCGCGTAACCACGGGGCAGGGTGTATGCCCTGCCCCTTTTACCGTATTATTATGAAATTGGAGGAACTAAGAATGTCTTTTACTGCTGCTGATGTGAAGACCCTGCGCGAGATGACCAGCGTGGGCATGATGGACTGCAAGAAGGCCCTGACCGAGTGCGACGGCGACATGGACAAGGCCGTTGAGTATCTGCGCGAGAAGGGCCTGGCCAAGGCCGCCAAGAAGGCCGGCCGCATCGCCGCCGAGGGTATGTCCTATGCCCTGGTGGAGAACGGCGTGGGCGCCCTGGTGGAAGTCAACTGCGAGACCGACTTCTGCGCCAAGAGCGACCTGTTTGTCGCCTTCGTCAAGGATATCGCCAAGGCCGTTCTGGATAACGACCCCGCCGATGTGGACGCCCTGATGAACTGCAAGTATCCCGGCACCGAGCTGACCGTGTCCGAGACCATGCCCGAGAAGGTCATGTCCATCGGCGAGAACCTGCAGATCCGCCGCTTCGTCCGCTTCGCCGAGAACACCAGCGTGGGCTATGTCCATGCCGGCGGCAAGATCGGCGTTCTGGTGAATCTGGCCGTGGAGGGCGTGGACGCCTCCGAGATCGGCAAGAACGTCGCCATGCAGATCGCCGCTCTGAATCCCCGCTTCTGGGATAAGTCCCAGGTCACCGAGGACGTCCTGGCCGAGGAGAAGAAGATCGCCCTGGCTCTGATGGACAGCGATCCCAAGATGGCCTCCAAGCCCGCCCAGGTCAAGGAGAAGATCGTCATGGGCAAGATGAACAAGTTCTATGAGGAAAATTGCCTGCTGCAGATGGAGTTCGTCCGCAGCGACCTGTTCCAGGGCACCGTGGAGCACTACATTGCCGACGCCGCCAAGAAGCTGGGCGGTTCCGTGAAGTTCGTCACCGCCGTTCGCTTCCAGACCGGCGAGGGCATCGAGAAGAAGCAGGAGGACTTCGCCGCCGAGGTCGCCGCTCAGATGAACATGGGCAAGTAAGCTCCCTCCCCTACCGTATAGAAAATCCCGCGCCGGAACCGGCGCGGGATTTTTTCAGCTCTTTATCACTTTTTCAGCCGCTTGTCGCACTTCACGGCCAGCTTGGTGCCCACCGTCTGGAACAGCTGCACCAGCAGAATCAGCAGAATCACCGCCGCAAACATCACCAGGTATTTATACCGGTAATAGCCGTAGTCGATGGCGACCTTGCCCAGGCCGCCGCCGCCGATGATGCCGCTCATGGCGGAGTAGCCCAGAATGGTGGTCAGTGAGATGGTGACATTCTGAATCAGGGACGGCACGCTTTCGGGAATCATCACCTTGCAGATGATCTGCATGGGCGTGGCGCCCATGCTCTGGGCCGCCTCGATGATGTTGGGGTCTACCTCCCGCAGGCTGCTCTCCACCAGCCTGGCCACAAAGGGGAATGCCGCCACCACCAGGGGGACGATGGTGGCCGTGGTACCCACGGCGGTGCCGATGATCAGCCGGGACAGGGGAAACACCATGATCATCAGAATCAGGAACGGGATGGACCGCAGCAGATTGATGATCACATTCAGCACCGACAGCACCGGCTTCGGCAGGGGCAGGACGCCGTCCTTCTCCCCCGCCACCAGCAGCACCCCCAGAGGCAGGCCCAGCAGGATGGCCAGGGCGGTGGACAGCACCGTCACATAGAAGGTCTCCCACAGTGCCATGGGAAACTGGGTCAGAAAGGCGGTTTTCAGCTCCGCCAGGGACTCCGCCGTAAACAGATCACTGTACATCCACGCTTACCTCCTCTGCCTGCAAATTGGGGATAGTCCGGAAAAACTGCCAGGCCCGGTCAAACTGGCTGTTGGGGATGCCCAGCAGCATACTGCCGTAAACCTCCTCCGACAGCTTCTGGGTGCTGGCGGAGATGACGTTGGCATAGATGCTCTCCTCCGCCGCCAGACGGGCCACCATGGGGATGGCCGTGGTCTGGGCGCTGCGGAAGATCAGCCGGATGCGCCGCTCCTGGCTGGGGTCGGACACTGCCGCGTCGGCCCCGCCGGGGAATACCAGGTGCCGGGCCGCCTGGGACTTGGGGGCGGAGAACACCGCCGATACCAGGCCGTCCTCCACCACCTCGCCATCGTCCAGGATGGCCACGTGGGTGCAGATTTCCTTCACCACGCTCATCTGGTGGGTGATGACCACCACGGTGATGCCCAGCTTGCGGTTGATGTCCTGAATCAGCTTCAGGATCTGCCGGGTGGTTTTGGGGTCCAGGGCGCTGGTGGCCTCGTCGCACAGCAACACCTTGGGATTGGTGGCCAGAGCCCGGGCGATGGCCACCCGCTGCTGCTGGCCGCCGGAGAGCTGCGCGGGATAGGCCTGGGCCTTATCCGGCAACCCCACCAGCTCCAGCAGCTGCCGGGCCTTGGCCTGGGCCTCCTTCCGGCCCACCCCGGCCAGCTCCATGGGGAAGCAGATGTTCTGCAAACAGGTGCGCTGCATCAGCAGGTTGAACCGCTGGAAGATCATGGTGATCTCCCGCCGGGCCGCCCGCAGCTGGGCCGGGGTCATGGCGTCCAGCTGCTGGCCGTTGACGATGACCCGGCCCTCCGTGGGCCGCTCCAGCATATTGATGCAGCGGACCAGAGTGCTCTTGCCTGCGCCGCTCATGCCGATGATGCCATAGATATCCCCGTCGGCGATGGTCAGGGACACGTCCCGCAGGGCGTCCACCCGCCCGCCGGCGTTTTCAAAGGTCTTGCTGACATGCTGTAATTCGATCAAGGCTGCTGCCTCCCCTTCTGTTGTTGATAAACGGTTACTTGGAAGCCTTCAGAGCGTCCAGGCTGGTCTGCAGGCCGCCATACAGGCCCATGGGCTCCACATGGATGGCGCTGACGGACACGATGTGGGTGTTGTTCTCGGCGTTGAAGTCCTCCAGATAGGGCAGATGCTGGAAATAGTTGGCGTCCAGGGTACCGTCGTCCACCACGGTGTTGGGCACCACATAGTCGTTGTAAACCTGGATGTCCAGGGTGATGCCCTTGGCGGCCAGGATCTCCTTGGCCACCTCCAGGATCTCGGCGTGAGGCGTGGGGGAGGCGGCCACGGTGATGGTCTGGCCCTTCAGGGCGTCGTAATCCACGGAATCGTCATAGCCATTGCCGGGGTTGGTGACGGTGCTGACCACGGAGCCGTTATACTTGCTCTCGATGAAGCTGGCCACCTGCCGGCTCTCCAGAGCGGCCTTCAGGGCCAGGATCTTGGGGGTATTCTCGTTGCCCTCCTTCACGGCCAGGATGTTGGCATAGGCGGAGGAGGAGCCCTCGATGGCCAGGGAGTCCTTCACGGGGTTCAGCCCGGCGTTGATGGCGTAGTTGGAGTTGATGACGGCGTAGTCGGCGTCCTTCAGCATATCGGGCAGACGGGCGGCCTCGGCCTCTACGATCTCCACGTTATAGGGGTTCTCCACAATGTCGTTCTTGGTGGCGGTGATGCCTGCGCCGTCCCGCAGCTTGATGATGCCGTTCTCCTGCAGCAGCAGCAGGGCCCGGGCCTCGTTGGTGGTGTCGTTGGGAACGGCGATCTTCAGGGAGGTGCTCTTGGAGCCGCAGCCCGTCAGGGCCAGGGACAGGGACAGGACCAGCGCCAGAACCAGCGCCGTCAGCTTCACGGAAGTCTTTTTCATGATGTATTATCTCCTTGTTATCATTAATTCGGTGATTGGTTGGTTTTCAGAATGGATGGAACGTCCGGCGGCCCGGGGCCACATTCGGTCATCCAGCAGGTTCAGCAGGCCCGGCATCAGGCGCATGGTTTTTCAGCTCCTTTCTTATTCTGCCATGCTTTCGCACAGCAAAAAAACAGCGGAAGGTCATTGACCTTCCGCTGCCGCAAACGCTTCATTCAGGCAGGTGATGAAAGAGAATGACCATTTTTTCCACAGCAAAGCATGCACATGCCGCACATGTGCATCATGGTCATCATCATGCTGTTGTTGCAGAGCAGCTTCGTCATGGCGCAGTCCCTTTCTCGCCGCAGGTGCGGCGGTTTTCATTGACGGGTGCATATTAGCACCATCCGCGCCGTTTGTCAAGGCGTATTTTTCATATTTTTTCATCTTGATGCAAATATTTTCTCGCAGCCCGCCGGGAATAATCTTGCAAAAAAAGACCGTTTTTTTCGATTTTCACCCGTCTGACAAGGGTTTTCTCTTGTCACAGGTTCACAAAATTTTTACAGATTCTTTCTTGCCGGAATGTGGGATTTATGGTATGATAAATACTAATGGTAGAGATTGCGTATCTGCCCGTCAGCCCGGACAGGTACGCTATCGTTTTGATGAACGGAATGGATGAAGGAGGAATCGTTTGTTGTCTCGCAAGAAACCTGATCTGTTGACCCAGCAGGCCCGCCTGCGCCGGAAGCACCGGGAAAAGGGCCAGGTCCTGGCCATTTTCCGCAAGCCCATGCGGGAGTCCCTGACCTCGGTGCTGCCCATCACGGCCATCGTCCTGCTGCTGTGCTTCACCGTGACCCCGGTGTCCAACAATGCCATGATGGCCTTCCTGGTGGGAAGCCTTCTGCTGATCGTGGGCATGGGGCTGTTTTCCCTGGGCTCCGAGATGTCCATGATCCCCCTGGGCGAGGCCGTGGGTAAGGAAATCACCCGCTCCAAGAAGGTGTGGATCATCGTGGCCATCAGCTTCCTGATCGGCGTGATCATCACCGTGGCGGAACCGGACCTGCAGGTTCTGGCCAGCCAGGTCCCCGCCATTGAAAACAATGTCATCATCTGGTCCGTGGCCCTGGGCGTGGGCGTGTTCCTGGTCATCGCCCTGCTGCGTATCCTGCTGGGCATTCCCCTGTCCTATCTGCTCATCGGGTTTTACGCGGTGGTGTTCACCCTGGCCATGTTCGTGTCCCCGGACTTCTGGTCCATCGCCTTCGACTCCGGCGGCGTCACCACCGGCCCCATGACCGTGCCCTTTATCATGGCTCTGGGCGTGGGCGTCAGCGCCGTCCGCAACGACAAGCACGCCGGAGGCGACAGCTTCGGTCTGGTGGCCCTGTGCTCCATCGGCCCCATCCTGACGGTGCTGCTGCTGGGCCTTTTATACAAGCCCGACGGCAGCAGCTACACCCCGGTGACCGTGCCCGACGCCCAGGACACCGTGGAGATGTTCCGCTCCTATACTCACGCTCTGCCGGAGTATTTCAAGGAAATTCTGGTGTCCCTGGCCCCCATTGCCGGGTTCTTCCTGATCTTCCAGCTGCTGACCCGCCGCCTGAACCGCCGCCAGGTCATGAGCATGATCGTGGGCTTCCTGTATACTTATCTGGGCCTGGTGCTGTTCCTGACCGGCGTCAACGTGGGCTTCATGCCCGTGGGCAACTTCCTGGGCCAGAGCATTGCCTCCCTGGAGTGCAGCTGGGTGCTGATCCCCATCGCCATGATCATCGGCTACTTCATCGTGGCGGCGGAGCCTGCCGTCCACATCCTCAACCGTCAGGTGGAGGAGATCACTGCCGGCTCCATCCCTGCCAGCGCCATGAACCTGGCCCTGTCCATCGGTGTGTCCGTGTCCCTGGCCCTGGCCATGATCCGGGTGCTGACGGGCATCTCCATCATGTGGTTCCTGCTGCCGGGCTATGCCCTGAGTCTGATCCTGTCCTTCGTGGTGCCGAAGATCTTCACCTCCATCGCCTTCGACTCCGGCGGCGTGGCCTCCGGTCCCATGACCGCCACCTTCCTGCTGCCCTTCGCCATGGGCGCCTGCGACGCCCTGGGCGGCAACGTGGTCACCGATGCCTTCGGCGTGGTGGCCATGGTGGCCATGACCCCCCTGGTGACCATCCAGCTGCTGGGCGTCAGCTATAAACGCCGCATCAAGCGCACCGCCCCCGTGGCCGTGGCCGAAGTGGAAGAGATCATCGAGCTGGCATAGGAGGAAACCCAATGAAACGACTGTATCTTATGATCACCATCACCAACCGGGTGGTTGGCTCCGGCCGGTTTGTGGATTTTTACCGGGCCTTCGGCGCGCCGGTGGTGTTCACGGCCCTGGGCCGGGGCACCGCCAGCGACGATGTGCTGAGCTATCTGGGCCTGGAGGCCACGGAGAAGGCCGTGCTGTTCTCCGTGGTGACACCCTCCTGCAAGGAGACCCTGGTGAAGGAGCTGGTGTCCACCATGCACCTGACCGCCCCCGGCAGCGGCATCGCCGTCTGCCTGCCCCTGAGCAGCATCGGCGGCAAGTCCGCCATGAACTACCTGACCTCCGGCGACCCCTCCAAGGCCCCGGAAATCGACATTGAGGAGGACCATACTATGAAGGAAGCAGCCTATCAGCTGATCGTTGCCATCGCCAACCAGGGCTACACCGATAAGGTCATGGAGGCGGCCCGTTCCGCCGGAGCCCGTGGCGGCACCATTGTCCACACCCGCTCCACCGGCGCCGAGGACGCCGGGAAGTTTTTCGGCATGTCCATCGCCGAGGAGCGGGAGATGATCTTCATCGTGGCCCCCACCGGTGAGAAAAACGCCATCATGCAGGCCATCATGGCCCAGGCCGGCCCCAGCACCAAGGCCCAGGCCATCACCCTGAGCCTGGCCCTGGAGGACGTGGTGGGCCTGTTCACCACCAACCCGGACCAATAAGCGCACCCCATATCGCAAGAGAACCCCCTGCTTTCGCCGCGTGAAAGCAGGGGGTCTTTGACAGGCTGAAGCTGCCCTGCTTTGTACGCAGGGCAGCTTGAATTATACAGATCAGACCCTGGGCCTGCGCCGCACGCACAGAAGGGGGCAGACTACCAGCAGAGCCAGGGGAATGAGATAGACGTACAAGGAGCAGGTAACAGGCGTCCACAGGCGGGCCAGGGACAGGATGCCTGCCGCGCGCACTCCCACCAGCTCCAGGGCCGCCGGGCCCACCAGGCCGGCGCAGCATACCACCACGGCAGCGTTCACCGTCCGGCACAGGCTCGACAGCAGGCACCCGGTCATGGCGGCAGCCAGCAGCACCAGCAGCCGCAGCAGCAGGCATCCGGCCAGCCACTGTCCCACGGTGCAGTCTGCGGCCAGGTCTGCAAAATAGGTCACACTGCGCAGCGGGGCGGACAGGGCCGTCAGGCCGCCGTAATACGACGAAACCTGGTACACCTGCCGCAGGGTCAGAGTCAACCATACCCCCGCCGCCAGCAGGGCAGACAGGGCCAGCTTGTAGCGAGGCTCCCGGCGGCGGCCCCGGGGCGTGGTCTGCAGCAGCGGCAGCATTCGCTGCTGCCGCTCTCCGGCGAAGGTGCCTGCCGTCAGCAGTGCCACTGTCAGCAGTGCCGCCATGGACGGAATACGCTGACTGCCGCCCACATCGCCGCCGCACAGAGTGAACATGGGCGCCGGATTCAGCACCCACAGGCCGGTATCCTGCTTTTCCAGGGCCTCGGTCTCCACGGCGGACAGGGCCGCCAGCTGGGTGGATCGGATCTCGGACTCCGGCCAGCCTTCCACCTCCGCTATGCGGGCCCGGATGGCCCGGAGGGTGTCCTCCGTGGCAGGGCCCTGGAACTCATTCTGGAAGGCGGCGGTATCTGTGTCGTACAGGGACACGTCCGCCGTAGGAGCTGCGGCTGCCCGGAAGCACCAAAGGGCAAAGACCAGCAGCACCAGCAGCCCCTTATGATACCATAGGATTTTCTTGAACTCGAACCCCGTCAGGGTCAGCCGGCCGGAGGCCCGGGAAAACACGGGACGCAGCCGGGCCGCCAGACGCTGGAACACGTTGGCTCCTGCTATGGGCCGGTGATGTCCGGCATAGACCACGGCTCCTGCCGCAGCCAGCACCAAAAGCACCGGCAGAAGGGCGGTACACAGCACGGCCCCGTTTACCGCCCGGCCCAGCAGGTTGATATTCAGATAGTGCAGAAACGTCTTTTCCATGCCGACGAAGGAAAACACGTTGATATACCGAAGGGCCACGATGGCATAGCTGTCCGGCACAAAGGCGAACAGACTGTATTCCACCGCCAGAAATGCGGCGGCGGCCACCATAGCCGTCTGCAAATGGTGGATCAGCTGAAGAATCAGCCACAGCAGCAGTCCCATCAGCCACATACCAAGAGTTTTTAGCAGGTAATACGCCCAAAGCACCTGACGAAGCGTCAGCGGGTACGGGAAATTCTGAAAAATTTCGCTGGACTGGGCGGCGGCGGACAGGTTACCCAGCCCGCCGTACAGCAGACTGTCGGTGACAAGGCCCGTCAGCATCAGAAGGGCTGTGCCCAGGGCGGCGGAAAGGCCCAGGATCCCCACCCGGCGCAGGGCCAGCCATGTCCGGCCTCGGGGGCTGCCAAACACCAGGTAGCGCAGACTGCTGCGGCGCTCCTCCGTCAGCCGCAGTACCGTTACCAGCATCCACAGCAGAATGCACACGGACACCACACTGTCCTGCAAGAAATTCTCCAGTCCGGCAGTCTCCGTCAGGGTCAGGGACACATCAGCGCTGCGGGGAAAGTCCCGGTCCGTTTTCTTCACGTTTTCCGCATGGAATTTTCCGGCGCTGCTGTCCATGAAAATGGACAGGGTGGGCATATTGGCGGCGTTTTCGTGGATGGTATCCAGATATCCGGGGTACGCCGCCAGGTAGTCCAGCTGCTGCCGGAGGGTCTGCTGGGCCTGCTGCCGGGCGGTAAATTCCACCTGGGCCTGGTCACTGAGATCATATGCCATGGCCGCTGTCTCATAATCATCGCCCAGCACTTGCCGGGCCTGGTCCCGGTATAGCTCCAGCAGGTCCGGGTCATCCGTGCTGCGCCAGAGCAGGGCCGTCATATAGCGGCGGCTCTCCGCCTCCATCTGGGACAGGGCGGCGAACGGGTCCGGGCTGGCTGCCAGCTGAGCCACGGTCTGCCGATAGGCGGCGGCAAAGCCGGGGGCGTTGTGATGGTCCACCCGATGGAAAAACACCACCGCCGCCATCAGCACCAGCAGCCACAGCAGACTCCTGCGGGAGAAAACACGCCTGCACTCACGCATGGGGATGTAGCCGCCGGATATAGGCGTCCTCCAGGTTGGCCGCGCCGCAGCCGCGGATAAATTCCTCCACCGGGGCGTCCGCCAGCAGGACGCCATGGTGCAGCAGTAAAATTTCACTGGCGATGGATTCCACGTCGCCGGTGATGTGGGTGGTGATAAGGACGATTTTGTCCCGGCCCAGCTGCCGGATATATTCCCGCAGGCGCACCCGCTCCTCCGGGTCCAGCCCGGCGGTTGGTTCATCCAGCAGCAGGACCTTGGGTGCGCCCAGCAGGGCCTGGGCCAGCATCACCCGCTGGCGCATACCGCCGGAAAAGCCGCCGACCCGGCGGTGGGCCGCGTCCCACAGATTCACCACCTGCAGCAGCTCCCGAAGCTGCTCCCGGGCGGCCCGGGGCCTCAGCCCCTTCAACTGGGCCATGTACAGCAGGAATTCCCAGGCGGTCATGTCGTCGTACATCCCCTGGCTCTGTGGCATGAAGCCCAGCACCTGCCGGAACGCCGGCCCCATGGACAGAATGTCTGTCCCGTCGAAGGCGATGGTCCCCGTCTGGCGGGGCAGCAGGTCGCAGATCAGGTGGATGAGGGTGCTTTTCCCCGCGCCGTTGGGGCCCAGCAGGGCCGTAATGCCGGGGGTGAAGGTGTGGGTAAAGCCTGTCAGGGCTTTCTTGTCCCCGTAGGAATGGGACAGGGCGTGAATGGTCAGTTCCATATTATCCGTGGCTCCTTGCCGTGGGGTCCACCAGCTGGATCAGCTCCAGGCGG
>OMAO01001056.1_pt1 | contig 11509 bp, 7 predicted proteins | sample 1644641 | NCBI WGS metagenome assembly OMAO01 (sample SAMEA103958120, study PRJEB25191) | human gut metagenome | biome: human-associated habitat [ENVO:00009003]; feature: intestine environment [ENVO:2100002]; material: feces | place: Germany | collected 2013/2015
CCGGAACCATGCGCTTGGCAGTACATTTGGCTGAGAGCTCGGTGAGGTACCAGTATTTTGAGTCGGGTGTGATGTTGTCTTCGTCAAGCACGTATATAAGCTTTGGAAATGCCGGTGTGATCCAGATTCCCTTCTCGTTCTTGACACCCTTGATCCTCTGGTTCAGGACTTCCTCTATGATGAGTGCCAGATCTTCCCTTGTCTGTCCCTCTGGAACCTCATCCAGATACATGAACATTGTGACAAAGGGTGCCTGACCGTTACAAGTCATCAGTGTGATGAGCTGGTACTGTATCGTCTGTATTCCGCTCTTGACCTCGTTCAGAAGCCTTTTTTCTGTTATCTTGTTGATGATATCCTCGTCAAGTGATTCACCGCATTCAGTGCGCTCCTCGATGACCTGTGCGCGGAGTTTCTTCCTGCTGACATCCACAAATGGGGCGAGATGAGACAGGGTAAATGTCTGTCCGCCGTACTGATTGCTGGCCACCTGAGCCACGATCTGGGTAGTTACGTTGCAGGCGGTGAAAAAGCTATGTGGCTTCTCGATCATAGTCTCGCTGATGACGGTTCCATTCTGCAGCATGTCCTCGAGATTGATGAGGTCACAGTTATGCTCCTTCTGTGCATAGTAATCTGAATCGTGGAAATGTATGATTCCGGCCTCGTGTGCTTCCACGATATCCTCCGGCAGCAGCATTCTCTTTGTGAGATCCTTGGAAACCTCACCGGCCATATAGTCACGCTGGGTTGAGTTGATCACAGGGTTCTTGTTGGAGTTCTCCTGATTGACCTCTTCATTCATATGATCGATGAGTGCGAGTATTCCGTTGTCCGTGGTGTTGGACTTACGTGCAAGCTCTCTCTTATAACGGTAACGCACATATTTCTGTGCAACCTCGTATCCTCGCATCTCCATGATTCCGGTCTCTACCATATCCTGTATATCCTCAACGTGGACTGCGTGGGACATGGATTCAATCTGCTTCTCCAGATTGTCCGCGATGGCGTGAACCTGATATTCATTTAACTGATGGAGATTGTCAACCTCGTTGTTGGCTGCAAGGATGGCATTCTCTATCTTTGACAGATCAAATGTAACCTCTTCTCCATTTCTTTTAATTACATGTACATGTTTTTTTGCTTCTTCTGACACAGCAATAGCCTCCCTCTTCCAATTCGATAAAAGTTCTATAATAATAATCCAATCATTAAATTAATTGAAATCAGGCCGTTAAGGTCTGGTTTGAAATAATATACTAGATGCGGCTGCCCATTCCGCATGGAATTATTTGTAAAGAAAATAAATATGCAGCACGCTGATGCATGCGTAGGTCATCAGGCTTGCGCTTGCGACAATTAAATAGGTAGCACGCTGATGCGTGCGCAGGTCATCAGGCTTGCGCCTGTGACAATTAATGTAAACACAATATATTTGGTGGGGATAATGTGAAACACCCACTAGATATTGTGCTCTGTTATTATAGCCATCACAAATGACATTGTAAAGATGAAAAAACATCTTTTAGAATAATAGAACCGGCAGGAGCGCAGAAACATTGATAAATCTTGATAAAATAATTTTGTGGGCAGTCAAAGTCTTGACAAGCCACCATAAAAAGTGATACACACTTATATGAATACAATTTCTAATGGGTATTTTCAAAATCCGTACATTTATATGTGCGAGGGTTGTCAGACCGATGCCTGATGACATAATACAAATATCAAGGAGATAAAAAAATGCAGGAATTAAAGCCAATCAAAGAAGGTAAGGTACGTGAGATTTATGACAATGGAGACAGTCTGATCATGGTAGCTACAGACCGTATAAGCTGCTTCGATGTCATCCTCGACAATGTAATTTCCAAGAAGGGAACAGTTCTGACACAGATGTCAAAGTTCTGGTTTGACATGACACAGGACATACTTCCTAACCACATGATATCAGTTGATGTAAAGGATATGCCTGAGTTCTTCCAGCAGGAGAAGTTTGATGGCAATAGCATGATGTGCAGAAAGCTTGAGATGCTTCCAATCGAGTGTATTGTACGTGGATATATCACAGGTAGTGGCTGGGCAAGCTACAAGGAGAATGGCACAGTATGTGGAATCAAGCTTCCAGAGGGACTTAAGGAGTCAGATAAGCTTCCTGAGCCTATCTACACACCATCAACAAAGGCGGAGATTGGCGATCACGATGAGAATATATCATATGAGCAGAGCATTGCTCACCTCGAGAAGTACTTCCCAGGAAAGGGCGAGGAGTACGCTTCAAAGCTCAAGGAGTATACTATAACACTTTACAAGAAGTGTGCAGAGTATGCACTTACAAGAGGAATCATCATTGCAGATACAAAGTTTGAGTTTGGCCTTGATGAGAACGGCAACATCGTTCTCGGCGATGAGATGCTCACACCAGACAGCTCAAGATTCTGGCCAGCAGATGTATATGAGCCAGGTCATGGCCAGCCATCATTTGACAAGCAGTTCGCCCGTGATTGGCTGAAGGCTAACCCGGACAAGGGATGGAAGCTTCCGGATGATGTCGCACAGAAGACCATCGACATCTATCTTGAGGGTTATGAGAAGCTCACAGGCAAGCCACTTGGAAAGTAATTAGAATATCAACTTATACGAATTTCAGGAGAAATAGTGTTGAAACTGTTTCTCCTTTTTTTATCTAATGGGGACGGAGCGCTCCGTCCCCAACTTGCCGTTTTTTACCCGGTTTTTCAAAATCCCCCCAAAGGGGTCAGGTACCTCCGTCCCCCCATTTAGTGGGGAAGCTGTTTTTGTTTTGTGAACTTCGTTGAAATAAATGTCTCCGGGTGGTAAAGTGTAAATGTTATGAAAAGGCAAAATCAAGTGAGATTTTACAAGGAGGTAACAATGAAAAATATGCTGCGTGTGGCAGCCGTTACGCCGAAGGTTCACATCGGAAGTGTCAGCGGAAATGTCAGAGAGATAATGGATATATATGAAGAGTATAAGGATGCTGCGGATGTCATAGTGACGCCGGAGCTGTCCATCACGGGATATACCTGTGCGGATCTGTTTGAGAACAGAAAGCTCATAGATGGTGCGAGAAGAGGACTTCTTCAGCTTGCCATGGCTACATGTACCGGTCAGTCGGCACTGGTGGTCGGTCTGCCATTTGAGGTGGACGGAGAGCTGTTCAACTGTGCGGCGTTCCTGCAGGGCGGAAGAGTCATGGCCATCGTGCCGAAGACTTATCTTCCAAACTACGGCGAGTTCTACGAGAAGAGATGGTTCTCAGCCAGAAAGTATGATGCGGTGATGGTCAATCTCATGGATCCGGAAGATGACGGAGATGAGCTTGAATATAATGCCGGTTCAAAGAAAGCCGGGGACAGGGCTGTTGGCAGTGAAGTGCTGTTTGGCAACAATGTGATGATAGAGATGGGTAGCGGAGATCAGAGAGTCAAGCTTGGCATAGAGATATGTGAGGATGCCTGGACTCCAGTTTCGCCGGGAAGACTTCTCGCCATGGCGGGAGCTGAGGTCATACTCAACCTTTCCGCGTCAAATGAGGTCATCGGAAAGGCTGCATACAGGCACAAGCTGATAGGAAGTGTGTCGTCGGACTGCCTGTGCGGATATGTGTATGTGTCGGCTGGAATGTACGAGTCCACATCAGATCTGGTATTTTCAGGACACAATCTGATGTACGAGAACGGCAAGCTCCTCGGCGAGGTAAAGCCATTTGAGGACGGGGTGCTGATCAGGGATATAAGTCTCACCAAGATCAGACATGACAGGATAGCCAACAAATCATTTGCCGACTGCAAGCGTGATTTCGCATTCAGAAAGTATGAGACGGTGGTGTGCGATACCCCACTCATGGACAAAGGAAATGTGCTCATGAAGGTGAAGATGACACCATTTGTCCCATCGGGAAATAAGCTTGAGAGGTGCATGGCGATATTCAAGATGCAGGTTGCCGGACTTCAGAGAAGGATAGAGGCGACCCACTGCAAATGTGTGGTCGTGGGAGTGTCAGGTGGACTTGATTCCACACTGGCTCTGCTAGTTTCGGCACAGGCGGTGAAGAATGCGGGACTTCCATCCACAACTGTCGTGGGAATCACCATGCCGGGATTTGGAACGACAAACAGGACGAAGAATAACTCCACAAAGCTCATGAGACTGCTCGGCTGTGACAGCAGAGAGATAAGCATAGCTGCATCGGTGAGACAGCATTTTGCCGATATCGGACAGGACGAGAGCGTGCATGATGTCACTTATGAGAACTGTCAGGCGAGGGAGAGAACGCAGATACTCATGGATGTCGCCAACAAGGAGGGCGGCTTCGTGGTTGGAACCGGAGATCTCTCGGAGCTGGCACTTGGCTGGTGCACCTACAACGGCGACCATATGAGCATGTATGCGGTGAATACAAGTATACCAAAGACACTGGTGCGCTCACTTGTGAACGAAGTCGGACACTTCATGGAGGTTGATGGATTTGTGGGCATCGCGCCGATCATAGACGATATCATAGACACACCGGTCAGCCCGGAGCTGCTTCCACCGAACCCGGACGGAACCATCGCGCAGAAGACGGAGGACACCGTGGGATCATACATCCTGCACGATTTCTTCTTATATTATACACTGCGATATGGAATGTCCCCTGAGGAGGTAAATGAGCTGTGCAAGGAGGCTGTAAGACAGAGTGACGAGTACAATTTCTCAGACAGCGAGATCGACAAATGGCAGAAGGTATTCTACACGAGATTCTTCCGCCAGCAGTTCAAGAGAAACTGTATGCCGGACGGCGTGAAGGTCGGAACCGTGTCGGTCAGCCCGAGAGGAGATCTGAGACTGCCGTCTGAGATAGAGTTTGAGGATTTTTTGTAGACATATTTTATAGCGGAATTATAGGATTTTGCCATATATAATAATTATATTTTTACATGAATGTTCAAACATAACCCAATCAGGGGAATACGATGCCGCCGGTCCTTAGGTGGCGCAGCAGGCGGCACCTTAGTACCGTTGCAGGCTGAGTTAAGCGGGAGCGACCCCTGATGGGTATGATTGACATTCATGTAATATTAACTTAGATATTGGCAAAATCCAACATCAAAGGAGGAGAAAAATATGCCATTTATAGATTCAAAGGTTACAGTGAAGATGAGCGATGCTCAGAAGGAGACTCTTAAGAGCAGTCTCGGTCAGGCGATAACAACGATGAACAAGACGGAGAGCTACCTTATGGTCGGCATCAACGATGGATACGACCTGTTCATGGGCGGAAAGAAGCTGGATAAGGGTGCATATGTGGAAGTCAGCGTATTCGGTGATGTGACTCCAAAAGCATGTGATGCTATGACAGGAAAAATCTGCGATATATTTGCGGATGTGCTTGGAATCCCGGGAAATGCGGTGTACGTGACTTACCACGGCGTACATGACTGGGGCTGGAACGGCGGTAACTTCTGATGTGGGAAATAGAGATACTTGACGCTCTCCAGAATATACATACTCCATGGCTTGACAAGATCATGGTGGCGATCACATCACTTGGAAATGCGGGAATACTGTGGATAGTAATGGCGGCTGTGCTGCTCATCATCCCAAGGACCAGAAAAGTAGGAATATGCATGGCTATAGCATTGGTACTGGATTTGCTTATGACCAACTGCCTGTTAAAGAATCTAGTAGCCAGAACAAGGCCTTATGATGTGGCGAATTTTACAGATCTGATAGTGAAGAAACCAAAGGATTATTCCTTCCCATCGGGACATACTGCGGCATCATTTGCGGCTGTCACGGCGTTGTTCATGAGCAGAAAGAAATTGTTGGGCGCAATATCCTGCGTGATAGCGATCCTTATAGCGTTCTCAAGAATGTATCTGTATGTGCATTTCCCGACAGATATCATTGGCGGAATAGTGGTAGGAGTGGCAGCAGGAGTGGCAGCAGGATTTATACTTAGAGCGATTGATAAGAAACTTGCAGCCAAGGCGGCAGGCACAGATATAGAGAATCATTGAAAACCAGATTGTGATGATAAAGATTTCCAGGAGCAACATGATCTGGCGGATCGTTGGTTTGGAGGAATATGATTATGAGTGAATATACCATACTGCCGTTGATCAATGCAGCATTTCAGCCGGGTGAAGCGAAAAAGATGGTAGACAGTTTTGAAGATAGGGATTTTCAGGAGATAGCACGTGCTGAATACTATTATTTTACCGGGCAGGCGGAGGAGTGCAATCATATAGCAGAACGTTATCTGATGAGCCATAATATAAAATTGAAGATGTCATCCTGCCTGTTATATGTATATTCTAATCTGACACTTGGCAGAGAAGCTGCATCAAGAAAAGGACTGAGGGAGATTCAGGAATGTCTTGAAAAAGAGACGAAAAATCCTTCATCCGCTGAGGACAGGGCTGTCAGTGTATTTGCGGGATATATGTCCTCTGTGCTTTTGCATCTTTCGGTGGATGAACTTCCGGATGTGGAGCTTTATGCAGTAACATTGCCGCCTGGAATTAAGCTGTTTTCTGCCTATGTAATAGCTCACATGGCATATTTAAAAGGCGAGTATGGCAGGGCACTTGGAATTTGCGAGGCAGCATTGATGTTCAGGGATGATGTATATCCTATTAGTATGATCTATCTGTATTGTATGATTGCAATGTGTCAGATGAATCTGAAAAATCAGCAGAAAGCAAAAGATTCATTGATGCTGGCGTGGAACGTGGCGAAAGAAGACGAATTTCTGGAACCTTTCATTGAACATCATGGTTTGCTGCAGGGACTTCTGGAGTCATGTATCCGCAAGGAGGATTCAAAACTATATAACAAATTATCTGATAAAGTCATTGCCTTTAGCAGGGGATGGATGTCAATCCACAATCCTATGTCAGGAAATTCAGTGACGGATGCATTATCCACAGTGGAATTCTCGATTGCAATGCTGGCAAGCCGAGATTGGAATAATCAGGAAATTGCAGATTATCTGGGATTTTCACCCAATACGGTTAAAACTTATCTGAGCAGGATCTATGAAAAAATGAATATAAATAAGAGAGAAGAGCTGAAAAATTATATGCTGAAATAGGAAAATATACATTTTCGTATCGAAACGGAGATTACATGGAAGAAGTCAAAATGATAAAATCTTTATATACAGAAATCACTAACCAAACTCAGATTTATTTTTAAGGGAGGGAACTATATGAAGAGAAGAATTTTGACCACCCTGCTCACTATGTGCATGGTGCTGATGCTGCTGCGGATACCGGCATATGCGGGCAGAGCCTATTGCGACATCTGTGGTAAATGGGTAAGTACAACCGGAACTTATGAATACAAAGACGCTGGATATCATTGGAATCACGTTTATTGCACAGAATGTGGCACTAATATCAGCAATCCACGTTCTGCGCATGTGTGGAGTGGAACGGCAACCTGCACAAGCGGACAGACTTGCACGATCTGCGGAGGAACATCCACCCCTCTCGGACATGATTGGAACTCAAACTGGATTTCGGATGAAAACAATCATTGGCATGAGTGTAATGTCTGCGCAGAAAAGGGCGATGTTGGAGTACATATTTGGGATAATGGCACTATAACTATTTCTCCAACCTGCACAACAGAGGGGGAGAGAAAGTATACTTGCATTGGATGCGGCAGAATAAAAACAGAGACGATCCAAGCTACGGGTCACGACTTCGTGCATCACGATGCACAGGCGGCGACTTGTACCGCAAACGGTTGGGAAGCTTACGATAGCTGCAGTAACTGTGATTACACCACCTATACGGAGATTCCGGCAGCAGGTCATAGTTATGGAGAAGTAAAATACACATGGAGCACAGACGATCAACACTGTACAGCAGAAAGAAAATGTACAGCATGTGATGGCGTAGAAAGTGAGACAGCAGATACAACAGCAACAGTAATACAGGAAAAGAACTGCGTATTGCCAGAATTAACTACATACAGTGTAACATTTGAAAATTCTGCTTTTGAAACTCAAACAAAGGAAAATGTACGGACAGCAGAAAACGCCGGCCACGATATGGAAAAAGTAGAAAAGCAAGCTGCTACTGCTGCAAAAGAAGGAAACATTACATATTGGTTCTGTGATAAATGTAATAAGTATTTTAGTGATGAAGAAGCAGAAAATGAAATTAAAAAGGAAGACACAGTGCTTGCGAAACTTGCCCCTGTTATAATCAAGGGAGATGGAGCAACAGTAACAGCAGGTGCGAAGAATGCACTATCATTCACATCTGATGCTGCATACAGGGATTTTATTCGTGTTGAGGTTGACGGAAAGACCATAGATGAGAGTAATTATACGGTGGAATCTGGAAGTATAATCGTAACATTGAAAGAGGATTATGTTGCCGGTTTTTCGAAGGGTGAGCATACACTTGGCATTGTCTCTGAGAGCGGAACAGCGACAGCTCATTTTACAGTAAGCGAGAAGACAACGGGGACACAGGAGCCTTCGGAAGACGACACAACCAGTACAACACAGGAGCCTTCGGAAGATACAACCAGTGCAACACAGGAGCCTTCGGAAGATACAACCAATAAAACACAGGAGACAAGTACAACGGATAAAACAACACAATCATCTCCAAAAACTGGTGACAGTACAGACTTGCAGTTGTATGTTATTCTTATGTTTGTTTCAATAGTGGGTGTTGCAGGAATTTGTGTTAAGAAAAGGTTCAAGACCCATTGATGGTTTTGAATGAAATGGCTGTTAGAGCAGAAATTACATATTAGATCTATATAAAATGAGGCATATGGACTAAGAAGATGTTCATATGCCTCATTTTTAATATGACTTTAAATACACAGAAATTTCACAGATGAAACGCCTCCGCATACTATTGACATTAAAAAATATAAGTATTAATATTTATGCAACTTGCGTCAAATCACACATAGCTGACGATCAGATATCGCATATCATAAATCAAATTCCTGATTTGTACATCTGAGGATTCTGTCAGCATTTCAAAATGAAACAAGGAGGAAATAGAATGATCAAAACATTGCTTGGTCAGGTGGGCGAGTACAAGAAGGACTCAATACTCACACCTGTATTTACGGCGGCCGAGGTCTTCATGGAGATCCTCATTCCATTTGTGACCGCCAAGATAATCGACGAGGGAATCAACGGACAGGACATGAGCAAGGTATATATGTATGGCGGACTTATGCTTGTGTTGGCTTTCCTGAGTCTTTTCTTTGGAGTGATGGCGGGAAAATTCGCTGCCAGCGCATCGACAGGATTTGCATGCAACCTGAGGGAGGGCATGTACAGGAATGTGCAGGAGTTTTCATTTACCAACATTGACAAATTCAGCACCGCAAGTCTTATAACACGAATGACAACTGATGTGACAAATGTACAGAATGCATATCAGATGCTCATACGAATAGCGGTAAGGGCACCGCTCATGCTCATATGCAGCATGATAATGTGCTTTACCATCAACGTGGAGCTGTCACTTATATTTGTGGCGGCACTTGTGGTTCTTGCATTTGGTCTGTTCTTCATCATATTCAAGGTAACACCTATATTTGACGAGGTGTTTAGAAACTACGATAACCTGAATGCCAGCGTTCAGGAAAATGTATCAGCGATAAGAGTCGTAAAGGCTTTTGTCAGGGAAGAATACGAGGATAAGAAGTTTGGAAAGGCAGCAGAGGTCCTTGCGGAATTGTCCATAAAGGCTGAGAGCCTGCTGGCCTTCAACAATCCTATCATGATGTTCGTCATCTTCACATGCATGATGCTCCTCTCATGGATCGGAGCACATTTCATAGTCGGCGGAAGTATGACGACTGGTAATCTCACCTCACTTTTCAGCTATGTCATGAGCATGATGATGTCGCTGATGATGTTGTCCATGGTATTTGTCATGATATCCATGAGTATGGCAAGTATGAGACGTATATCTGAGGTCCTTGAGGAGGCCCCGACCATGACCAATCCTGATGAGCCTATCATGGAGGTGCCTGATGGAAGAATAGATTTCAACCATGTGGATTTCGTGTATAAGGCTGGCAGTGAAGAGGACACGCTGAAGGATATCGACATTCACATAAAGTCTGGAGAGACAGTTGGCGTGATCGGTGGAACCGGATGCGGTAAGTCCACATTTGTCAATCTGATAAGCAGACTTTACGATGTGAAGCCGGATGGTGGTTCTGTCTGTGTCGGAGGACATGACGTGCGTGATTACGATATGGAGGTCATCCGAAATGAAGTGGCGGTTGTGCTCCAGAAGAATGTGTTGTTTTCGGGTACGATACTTGACAATCTGAGATGGGGCAAGGCGGATGCCACGGAGGATGAGTGCCGTGAGGTGTGCGGGCTTGCCTGTGCTGATGAATTCATAGACAGGATGCCGGATGGATACAACACCTGGATCGAGCAGGGCGGAAGCAACGTGTCTGGTGGTCAGAAGCAGAGACTCTGTATTGCCAGAGCGCTGCTCAAGAGTCCGAAGGTACTCATTCTCGATGATTCCACGAGCGCAGTTGACACTGCTACGGATGCGAAGATCAGGCAGGCATTTGCAACCAAGATACCGAACACCACCAAGATCATAATCTCACAGAGAATATCAAGTGTGCAGGATGCCGACAGGATCATAGTTCTGGATAACGGAATGGTGAGTGGCTTCGATACACATGAGAATCTGCTGAAGAACAACACGATATATAAGGAAATCTACGACGTCCAAATGTCTGGCGGCGGAGATTTCGATGAGAAGATGAATTAATTATGAAGGAAAGGAGGCAGTGTAATGACAGGAAATACAGAGAAATACAGTGAAAATAAGATAGATGATAAAGTGGATGCAGGGCTGAAGAGACCTGGAAAGGATCAGGGCAAAAATCCCATGAAGGCACTTGGAAGATTGCTCCGATATGTCCTCAAGGAATACAAGCTGGCATGCGTTACAGTTGTGGTCAGCATACTTATATCGGCACTTGCAATACTGAGTATATCGATGTTCATGCAGAAACTTATCGATGTATATATTGAACCGATGATGAAACAGAGCACGCCTGATTATGGACCTCTCGCCCACAGGATGCTGGGGCTTGGTCTTATACTTGTGCTGGGAATCATTTGCGCATACGCGTACAACAGGATCATGGTAAATGTGACTCAGGGAACCATGAAGAGGCTCAGAGTTCAGCTCTTTGAGCGAATGGAATCTCTTCCGATATCTTTCTTTGACACACATGCACATGGAGATATCATGTCGGTGTACACCAATGATGTTGACACACTCCGTCAGGTAATAAGTCAGAGTATGCCGCAGCTTATCAACTCAAGCATCACATTTATCTCAACACTCATTGCTATGATAGTTCTTGATATACCACTTACAATTGTATCTGTTATTATGGTTGCAATTATGCTTTTTGTGACATCAAAGCTTTCCGCTGCATCTGGCAGATATTTCATTGAACAGCAGAAAGATAT
>OMAO01001058.1_pt1 | contig 11508 bp, 11 predicted proteins | sample 1644641 | NCBI WGS metagenome assembly OMAO01 (sample SAMEA103958120, study PRJEB25191) | human gut metagenome | biome: human-associated habitat [ENVO:00009003]; feature: intestine environment [ENVO:2100002]; material: feces | place: Germany | collected 2013/2015
TGCTGTTTATGTGGAAACAGATGGGAGTATGTGTTAAGTGTTGTGGATACCTTTTCGTGTCCAAGCCTGTCTGCTAACATCAGGGCATCACAGCCCTGATTAATAAGTAAGCTGGCGTGCGAATGCCTGATATCGTGGATTCGGATCTTCTTTACACCTGTGTTTTTACAACCTCTTATCATCTCGTGTGAGAGATATGATTTTGTTACCGGGAACAGCCTTTCATCTGCGTCAAGCATATATCTTGACTGGATATAGTCTGATAGCTCCTGGCAGAGAAAATCCGGAATCGGAATCTTTCGCTTACTTTTTCTTGTCTTAGGTGATGTAAATACATCTTTTCCGCCTATCCGCTGATATGTTCTGTTGATGGAAATTAGCTTGTTATCAAGGTCAATATCAGAAGGTGATAGAGCAAGCAATTCACCTTCTCGCATACCAGTCCAGTACAGGATTTCAAAGCATATATACGATAGAGGCTTGTCTTTTACGCCCTCACGGAAAGCAATATATTCATCGTAAGTCCAGTAATCCATTTCCTCAGCCTTTGCTTTTCCAATGGTACCTGCCTTGCCGCAGGGATTGGTGTTGAGATCATAGAACCGCTTGGCATAATTGATGATGCTGTTAAGCTCCGTGTTAATCTTTTTCAGATAGGTCTGGGAGTAATTATTCGGCGAACTCATAAGCTTCGCCTGCCATCTTCGTACATCAGAGGCTTTGATTTCATTTATCGGTTTGTTACCGAAAAATGGAAGAATATGCGTCTGTAGTACCGCCTTTTTTGTCAGAAGAGTTGACTGCTTAAGTCTTGCAGCCATATCCTCCATATAAATTTCATAAAGGTTTTGAAATGTCATGTCAGGATTGGCAGACTGCTTTTCCAGAAAGTCCCTTTCAAATCCTAAAGCTTCCTTTTTGGTGGCGAAGCCTCTTTTCCACTTCTGTTTCTTGATTCCCTGCCAGTTCGTGTAATAGAACTTGGCGAACCATTTACCAGTTTTTTCATCTTTGTAAGCTGGCATAAATATCATCTCCTTTTTTGTAAAATTGTTGTGCAATCATCAAAAGGCTATGATATAATCTACTTGTTCAGGGTGATTATAAAGCCTTCGGGTCAATCACTTACATAGCTTCGGTTATTCCTTTTGCGAGAAGGAGTGTGCCGGAGCTTTTTCTTTACTAAAGGTGTAAGCCTGCAATTATTCAGTTTCTGAATCGGTTTCATTATCCAGTCTGGAATCCTTATAATATGCTAACATATCTGATTTCCATGAATCAAACTTTTCTTTTGAAAGCTTGCCTGTCTGAAGCATATTCTTCTTTGTTATCCAGTTTTCCATAAAGAGACAGAAGTCTGCATCATATTTTCCATCGCTTTTGCCGTTAACCTTGATCCCGGCAGTCCATTCAGGATTTTCAGGAGGTTTGGTATTGGTAAGCTCAAATGAAAAATCAGTAAGTTCAGTTATGGCAAAGAGAGCGTTGATTACATCTGACATAGTGTGGAATTCATATGCCGGATATTCAGCGGTTGTATTATCTTTTGGAGTATTAGTAACTTTTGCAAATAAAAGCTCCTGCCATGGAACATTTAATTCATTTGCAATCTGTTTTAAAACATCTATCTTTAATAGTATTTCACCAGATTCATATTTCTGGATAGTACGTTCTGATTTACCAAGCCGCTGTGCAAACTCCTTTTGCGTGATTTTATGTGCCCTGCGCTGCTTCTGTATTGCCTTTCCGATTTCCTCAGGAGAAGACATAGTAAGTTTAATGGAATCAGAGAAAGCCATTCTGTTCACCCTCCTTTATATGAAATAGTCAGTTGTAAAGATGCGTATCAGATTGATATTAAATGAAATACGTATCAGTAAGTGACTTATTTATGATTGTACGATTACTTTATCATAAACAAAAACGAATTGCAAGTGCGTAATTATAAAAAGTTCTATTGACAAATTCTGAAAAGAATATTAAGATAAGCACGAACTATAAATACGGATTAAGTAAAGAACAGGATAGCTACTTTGTGAAAACACGTATTTAAAATAACAATTTATGAAAGGAGGAGCTGCATGAAGGGTATAAAGGAAGCATTCATAGATGCAGGTGAGATAAGCCAGATGCTTGGTATCGGGATGACAAAGGCATATGCAATTATAAAGGAATATAATGCAGAGCTTGAGGCAAAAGGTTATTTCACCATGCGGGGCAAATGTCCAAGGAAGTACTTTGAACAGAAAATCTATGGTTACGAAGATTATTACAATCCAGATTATGAGCCGCAGCGTAACCGGAGCAAGGTTGCAGAAGAAATGGATTATGAAACTGCAGTTGGGGATTTTGTGATAAGTGAACAGGATGAAGTGGATATACAGCCTGAAACAAATGGATTGCCGGAAGATGGTGCTGAGATAGCAGAAAATGTAATATCGGATGCGGATGCAATGGTGAAAGAGACAATTGAATAGGTGAAATGTAAACGGCAAGTACTTTCACGAAAACAATGTGGGGGCAAAAAGCGCCCCCAAAACACGAAAATGGGGGCAAAAAGCGCCCCCAAAACCACAAAGTGGGGGCAGAAAGCGCCCCCGCTTAAATCAGGGCTGAAAAAGTGTGGGGGCGAAAAGCGCCGTCAAAACAGCAAAGTGACGGCAAAAAGTGCCACCACTCAAATAAGAGAGAAAAAAGTCATGGTGGCGGAATGTGCCATCAAAATGGAAAAGTGGTGGCGGAAAACGCCACTAAAACAGCAAAGTGATGGCAAAAAGTGCCACTATATCAGTAATTGTGGTGGTACATTAACCACCACATATCATATACAGGGTGCAGGTGCTCCTGCCAAGACGGAAAATTATGTAAACGCTGATGCGTTTATATTTTTTCGGGAAAAGGTCCGACCTTTTCCGCATCTTGCAAAACCAGTGAACACTACGAATTTCATGCTTGCATGGAAATGAGTAGTGTGAACGCCAAATACACCGAGCATGTAATGCGAGGTGCAAAACCTATAAACAGAACTTTTAGAAAGGATGAAAAAAGCAATGGTACAGATAAAAAGAGATTGGTTTGATACAGCATTGAAAAATTATGAAAGGGGAGAAACGCATGGCAGATGGAAAGAGAAGATACAAGTCTGACAGGAAAGATTATAAGGTGTCTGTGAAGCTGTCAGAAAAAGATATGGATATTCTGAAAGCGGCACTTAAGCGGACAGGAATGACAGCAAGTGCCTATATAAGAGAATTAATCAGGACAGGTGGCAATATAGATACAAGTTATCCAGAGGACAGGGCAAGAGCAATCCGTATCATAGCAGGTATTGCAAATAATATTAATCAGGCGGTAAAGCTTGGCAATTCACAGGGGAGGTTGTATTACAGCGACATTGACAAGCTGCAGAACAGTCTGGATAATGTGAAGAAAACATTCGGGGAGGTGCTGGAAGTATGGCGATTACAAAGATCCTGAATATCATGGAATCAGAGGGTAGAAATCCGGCATCGCACCTGAAGAATGCTTTGGAATATATCCAGAATCCGGATAAGACAGAAGAATGTGTACTGGTTGGCGGTATCAACTGCCTGCCAGACACTGCATTTGAGCAGATGGAAGAGACGAAAAATATATTTCATAAAACAGGTAAAAGGCAGGGCTATCATGTGATCATATCGTTTTCACCGGAAGAAAAAGTGACGGCAGAGCAGGCAATGTATGTGCTGGAGCACTTTGCGAAGGATGTGCTTGGTGATGATTATGAGGCGGTGTATGCAGTCCATACTGACAGGGAGCATATGCATGGACATCTTATCTGGAATAGCGTCAGCATGACGACGGGCAAGAAATACAATTCACCGAAAGGCAACTGGAAGAATCATCTCCAGCCTATTACAAATAAATATTGTGATGAACTTGGACTTTCCATCATGCCGGCAGAGTACAGCAGGAATCCAAAAAATATCAGCAGGGACAAGTGGGAAAGAGAAATGTCCATGAAAGAAATTATTCTTCGTGATGCCAAGATGTGTGCATATGCAGCCGGGAATGTGGAGCATTTTAAATATCTGATGAAAAGACTTGGATATGTGTTTAAGAAAGATGCGTGGATGGAAGTGCAGGCACCGGGATTTCAGTATTATCATAAACTTGCAAAGCTAGACGAAATGTTTTCAGAGGAGACGTTAAGGCATCATGTGGATATGCCTTGGATGGCAAAGCCTTACTTTTATTCGTCAGATATCAGGGGATTGCACAGGGCGAAGCTGTCACCATTCCAGAAGAAGTTTTATGCAAAGCTATACAGATTAAGGATTGTAGAGCAGAAGCGTTTTGAGGTTGGTGGAGCAAAGTATACAGAGGATTTGAAGAGGTTTCATCAGTTACAGGACGAATATCTGCTGCTTGTAAATAATGACATCAAAAGTGTTGTGGAGCTTGTGGACTTCATAGGTGAGCAGAAAGAAAAGATTCAGCAGATTGAGGACAGACAGCATGAGATATACAGAGAAAGCTCAAGCCGGAAACGCAGTATTAAGAACGAAGAGCAGTACCGGGAATATCAGATATGGCATGTGGGAGTGCAGAAAGAACTGGACGAATTGAAGCAGGAGAAAAGGAATGTTAAGAGGCAGATACAGCTTGCTGATGGCATTGTGAAAGAAGATTTGTATACGGCTTATTATGCGGTGTCTGTGAAAGAAGAAATCGTTGCAGACAGGGATGTTGAGATACTGGGGATGGAAAAGGAGATTGAGGTTGAGAAAGCAACGGCAACAGTCGTTGAGCCTGATAGAAATGTTGAGGTGATGAATCCTAACAATAATCAGAATGATACGTCTGTAATGCCAGATATTCGTAATGTGTCTGATGTAAATACGGCAAGAATGGATGAAGATATTACTGATGTAATAGATAAAGGTGAATATGTGGAAACTAAAGAAAATGAGCCTGTGGACAAAACTGGCTGGATTGTCAGGAGAATATCAGAGCTTGGTGGTTATGAGAATGTCGGAGTTTCTGTTAAGGCTGATATATTTGGATTTGATATTGATGATATTAGTGGAAGCATAAAGTTGTTTTCGGATGTGATGAAAAGGCTGAGGATAAAGCTGGATGGAGACGAAATGTATGAGAAATTCCAGAGAATTTATGATGAGAGTGTTGGTAGAGATGCTGGTAAAGATAAAGCAGAAGATAAGATGTGGAATAGGGGCAGAGGAAGGTAATTCCTCTGTCTCTTCCAGTTATGTATTAGATAGAAAAATTTTGTGAGTCTTATGAGTGAAATTATGAAAAGTAATAGCTATTAAATACTACTAAATCATATTTAAAACGATAAAATTATGTTGAGAAATAAAGGAGGATGTATTATAATGAGATAAATTAGGGTAGCTATGCTTAATTTGATAAAAGCGGAGGAAAAATATGTTAGAAATAAATGAAAAATGGTCTAGCTTAGAAGAGACGGCAGAATACTTAGGTGTAACAAAGGATACGATTAGAAGCTGGATTAAAAAAACGGATATACCAGCCCATAAAGTAGGACGACTTTGGAAATTTAAATTTTCAGAGGTAGATGAATGGGTTAAAAGTGGAAAGAGTGCATTGTAGATTGAAAGGCAGATAGAATATGAGAACTTTAGTAAAATACAGGGGTGGGAAAAGCCGAGAAATTTCTGAATTTAGGCGGTTCATTCCTGAACATTATGATAGATATATTGAACCTTTTTTTGGTGGCGGGGCTGTATTTTTTGAATTGGAGCCAGAGCGTGCAATTATAAATGATGTTAATGAAAAACTTATGAATTTTTATACTGAGGTAAGGGATAATTATGCACAGCTTACCGCGGAGCTTGAAGAGCTACAATTGATATATGAAGAAAATCAGGCAATATATGCAAGAGAAAAGGTGTTACATCCAGATGATAGGGTGGATAACATGAATGAGGAATTGTATTATAGAATTAGGAGTATGTTTAATAATCAGATAGATAGAGAATATATGGAAGGAACTATTTATTATTTTATTAACAAAACAGCATATTCGGGCATGATACGATATAACAGACAGGGTGAATATAATGTTCCGTTTGGGCGATATGTACATTTTAATACAAGAATAATAACACGTGAACATAGTCAATTGCTTCAAAGGGCAGAGCTATTTAATGTCGATTATGAAAATATATTTGAAATGGCTCATGATGGAGACTTTATGTTTTTGGATCCTCCATATGATTGTGTATTTAATGATTATGGAAATGTGGATATGCAGAACGGATTTGATGAGGAACAACATAGACGTTTGGCGAATAATTTCAGAAATTTACCATGTAGAGCGATGATGGTTATTGGACGAACTGCATTAACAGAAGAATTATATGGCGACCTGATACAATATCAGTATCCAAAAAGGTACGCTGTAAATATAAGAAATAGATTTAATGCTGAGGCTATGCATATTGTTGTAACAAACTATTAGAAAAGGAGGTTGTTTTATGGGTTTGACATCTACAACGATTATTAGGGAATACATTGAAAAGAATGTGGCTGAATTTGATAGGACTATATTAGAGAAAAAGGATGAGTATAGAGGAATATTAGATAGTAAAAATACGGATATAATATTATTGCCATCGGGTGAAGAAATTGTAGTAAGCTATGCAGATATTAGTATAACTGGTTCGGATAGAGCAAAACCTCAAATACGTGTTTTTATGGACAAAACAAGAGTTTCTTATCAATATGCAAAGACAAATCAGAAAAGATTCTTCTTGTTTACTATTTTTTCTAAAGATAATGCAATGGCAAAAAATATTTCTAATTATGATCCACATGATTATATTGTTGCAATTGAAACAAATATTGACAATGAAACTTCGAGAAGAGACTTGAGAAGTATGTATGATTTCTTGGATGAATACATCGGTGCGGGAAAAGAGAGTGATTTTGTTCGATGTGCTAATGGTTTTCATCAATCAGGTATATATCAGGCGTCATTTATCAAAATACAAGAGAATGGCATTGTAAAAACAGATGCATTTAAAAATTATATTACATATTTTGATAGTAGACCGTATATGAACAGTGTAGTGGATAGTGTATCTAATGAACTCAAGAAAGACGATAACAACACATACAATCGTATAATTTTTGGAGCACCAGGAACTGGAAAAAGTCATAAATTAGAAGAAGATAGCAAACAATTTGGTGAAAATACGGAACGAGTGACTTTTCATCCAAATTATTCATATGCCCAATTTGTGGGAACGTATAAACCTATTCAGGGTGAAAATCCTACAGACATAAAGTATGAATATGTTCCGGGACCTTTTATGAGAACATATGTAAATGCATTGAATAATCCGGAGAAAAAGTTTTTATTGTTGATAGAAGAAATTAACAGGGCAAATGTTGCAGCGGTATTTGGGGATGTTTTTCAATTGCTCGATAGAAAAAATGGAGTAAGTGAATATCCGATAGCCACAAGTGAAGATATAAAGAAGCATTTATTGGAAAAATTGGATTGCCTGAAAGATCAAGATATAAATGAGTTATCTGATGAAGAAAAAAAGATGTACCTTGAAATGAAAATTCCAGAAAATATGTATATATGGGCAACCATGAATAGTGCTGATCAGGGAGTATTTCCAATGGACACTGCATTTAAACGAAGATGGGAATTTGAGTACATAAGCGTCAATGAACCAGAGCAGGTTGCTAAAATAGAAAAGTATGTAATTCCTATGTGTGCGAATACGGAACAAGGTTATTATGTAAACTGGAATGATTTGAGAACGAGAATTAACAGTATTCTCATTGATAATTGCAAAGTGAATGAGGATAAATTGTTAGGACCATTCTTTATTTCAAAAAATGTATTGGATGATATAAAAGCTAATAAAGACGAAAAGGACAGAATATTAGCAATAGATAAAGAATCTCGTTCTGATGAAGATAATAACATCTTGGCAGAGATATGTAAAAAAGAAATATCTTACATGAAAGCATTTGAAAGCAAGGTAATTATGTATTTGTTTGAGGATGTCATGAAAATGCGGGCAGAGAAAATATTTATTGATTATGCTCAGAAGAAAGGGGAAATGATATTTTCGGAAATATGCAAAGCGTTTGAGGAAGATGGTGAACATATTTTTGGAATTGTAGATATAGGACATTTGGGTATTAAAGACACAGATAACATTTAGGAAAAGAGGTTTTATAGCATGGCGAAAGGTTTCTTCAAGGAAAGAAAACACTATACATTACAAAATATAGCAGACATTCTATATGAAAAGGAAAATGCTGACTTAGAGGAAACCAGACGCCTTGTTGGTATTCTTAAAAAGTATGGAGTTGTTAAAGCTGTAAAAAGAACAAAACCAGAATTTGATGATTTATCAAATGAAGATATTGTTTTGACGGATGTTGTGGATAATTCCAATGACATTGAGTATGTGTTTGATTATGTTGGTGTTGTTATGCTTGAAGGGCATGTATTCAAATGCTATCCAAAATATATTGAAACTGAAGATGAACCATTTGAGGAATTAAAACAAGTATTAAAGGTAATCAAAAAATACAATTCGTCGGAACAGCTAATTTATTTATTCAATGGTGAGGATGATAGCAGAATATTTAATAGATTAGCGGTTGCGTTACATTTGCTTGAAGAATACTATGCTGATGGACTTTACACAAATCAAAAAGAAATAATTGAGACAAATGGAGAAGGTGAGATTTTATGGGACAAGACTATAAACGAAACCTTTGCTATTATACAAAATAATAAACCATATTATGTGGAATTGCAGACAATAAATACTGTGAATAATGACCTTGATTATTTCAGAAGATTGCATGAATGTGTGCTTACAACCTGTAGCAATGAATTGAAAAGTGTTGGATTATTACAGTTATTTGATTTATCGGAAGTGAATCTTACGCAAGAAGAACTTTCGGATTTTGGGGATGATAATTATATTTTGTATAGATTGCAATCAGAAATACAGTCACAGTATGTTACTAGAAAGCAAAATCTTTTGAAGACTATTTATACATACATTGCAAATGATAAGACAGACAAGGATGATATAAGTTATAGTCTATATGGCACAAACAGTTTTAATCTGGTATGGGAAAAAGTGTGTGCTGAAAACTTCGGAAGTGTGCTTGATACAGCAATCGTAGACTTGCCGTTATATAAAGAAAAGACTAATAAGACAGAGACAAAAGAAACTACACTAAGAGATGTAATAAAAACTCCGAGATGGAGAAAAAGTGAATACCCTATGGTGAAAGATCCGAAGGTAGAAACATTAAAGCCGGATTTGGTATGTATATATCCTGTTGACGATGAACAGAAGGATTATTGCTTTGGCATATATGATGCTAAATATTACTGTATAGATTATCAAGTCAAAGATAATAAAGCAAAAATTTCGGGACAACCCGGAGTAGGAGATGTGACAAAGCAGTATTTGTACCAGCTTGCGTTTGATGATTTTATCGTAAAACAGGGATATCGATATGTTCAAAATATGTTTTTTTGCCCAGGTGAAACAGCAGATAGGGATTTTGGCTGGGTACAGATGGACATGCTACATCAAATTGGAGATAAGAAACTGGAAAATATTGCGGTTGTTAAGTTATGTGCATCAGAGATGTATGATATTTATCTTGAAAACAAAACAATTGATGAAAGAGAGATTGGAAAATATATTCCGGTAGTTGGAATACAGGAAGTAGAGAACCAAAATTTTGCAAAACGAATGCTGGCATATCTTACAAGAATTACAAATGCCAGTAAAATGGCAGAAAAGAAGCTTGAGATGAAAGCTGAACGAGGAAATCTGATATATCCAAAACAGATAAAAAGAGAACTCGGAGCCAAAATTATTTATGATGCAATTTGCCCGGTTGCCAGTAAAGCATTTTATGGATTTGATCCATATGAAAAAGAAACTTATGGCGGCATGGTAGCAGAAGATATAGGGGACTCTTATGTTCGCTGTGGTCAGATAGCAGATGCTGCTATTGAAATAGAGAAGATAATAAAAGACTTGTCAGAACAGGAACTACAGGATGAAAAAGTGGTTAAGGTAATTCTGAAGAAGTGCTTTGAAAACAAAGAAGATATTGCTTCTATGGCTGAAGGAATGTGTTTGGAGATGCTGACAGAGAAAGTTATGGAATTGGTAAGAGATTTGTATTTGTAGTGTAAAATTACATGTAGAGGAAGGGGCAAAAAATGTCATTATTCGAATCGTTAGGAAAGGAATTAAATTACAAAGATATTTTACAACTTGATGGTGCATTTTCGGTAGCTCATATAAATTATGACCAATCACCAATTTTTAATGGAATTGATAGTAAGGACATAGCTAGAAATTCGAGAAAAAATGGTGTGTCATTAAACAATAAGATTGACGACATTTATGGGTGCTTACATTCCTTTGATGGAACAGAGAAAAATTACAAAAAAGAAGACAGGATACAATTGTGGAAAATTTATTGGTTGGAATATATAAATGCATTTGATAGGCTTTGTGGTATTTTGCCAGATTCTGTTGTCACAATTTATGTTGGTAGGCATGCAATTGAACTTGGATTCAAATACTTGCTTCTTAAAAAAGCAGGAAAAATAGAAACAACTCATGATTTAGGGGAATTAGCTGAGTTAGTGTTTGAGGAATACGATATTAAAGACAATTATATGAATTATGTGGATTCATTTTGTAAAATGTTTTGTGAGTATGTTGAAGGAAGAAATGCTGAATATTTTCGATTCCCTGAATATAAGAAACAAACTTATTTTGCGGGTAATCGTTTGGATATGAGGTGGCTGTCGTATAATTTTGCTTTGATTTTGTTAAAATTGATATATTTTAACGATTTAGAAAAAATAAATACAGCTAAGGAATAATAAATCTGTATGGATAAAGAAGGTATAGAATGCAAACATTGATAATAGGAAATGGATTTGATATTGATCATAATTTGCCAACAAAATACAAGGATTTTCTTTGCTTCATAGAAGAAGTAAATGTTGTTAAAGGAATGAGCGACAATAAAATCAAAAAAATTTATTTGGATGACTCCGATTTGAAAACTTACATAAAACAGCTTTTTCTTGCATCTGAAAAAACGCAGGTTAAAAATGAAGTGATATCTTTGCTTGAAGCAAATATGTGGATTGACTATTTTTTGCGAGTTAAAGAAGAATTTGGAGACAATTGGATAGATTTTGAATCGGAGATATCACAGGTTGTTCAAGAATTAGAAAATGTTAAAGATTATGTGGCTGGTGAAATGAAAAAAGGAACAACAAATATCAATGTTCCCGATTATATGAAAAGAAAATTGGACAAGATTTCTTTTGATGCAGTAGCTATATACAAGGATGGAAGCTATAAAACTATTAATGAGTACATTTCAAAATGGGTAAATGATTTGAATGGTATGATACGTTTACTAGAAATATATCTTTGTGATTATGTTCAA
>OMAO01001061.1_pt1 | contig 11500 bp, 10 predicted proteins | sample 1644641 | NCBI WGS metagenome assembly OMAO01 (sample SAMEA103958120, study PRJEB25191) | human gut metagenome | biome: human-associated habitat [ENVO:00009003]; feature: intestine environment [ENVO:2100002]; material: feces | place: Germany | collected 2013/2015
GCCATAGCGGCTGTCGGTGCTGCCGGAGGTCTCCTTTTTCTGTGAAGGTGCCTGAGGACGCTGCAGATCCTTCCGCAGGTCGTAGATATTGCCGTTGTTTCCACCGGATCGCTGCATGGCGTGCACCTCCTTTCCGTTTTTTCCTCGTCAGTGCTTCTGCACCAGTTTCATCAGGGCAGTGGCAATGCGGTCCAGACTGTCGTCCACCGACAGGCTGCGGGCGTTTTTGCCCATCTCGGCCAGCTTGCCGGGCTGTGCCAGCATTTCGGCCACCGTCTGCACCAGCTTTTCGCCGGTCAGGTCTTTTTCTTCAATGACCACAGCCGCCCCGGCCTTTTGCAGCTCCATGGCGTTGTAGTACTGGTGGTTCTCCGCCACATTGGGGCTGGGGATCAGCACAGCGGCGCGTCCCACGGCTTCCAGCTCTGCCAGCGTCAGCGCACCGGCGCGGCTGATGACGAGATCTGCCGCAGCCAGCAGTTCCGGCATATTGTTGATGTATTCCTTTACCACAAGGCTGTCGCCGGGGGTAAAATTCTTCTGCTTTTGCAGCTGCTCAAACAGCTGTACGCCGTACTGTCCGGTGGCGTGCAGGTGCAGCACCGGCTTGTGCTCGTGCTGCTCCCAAGCGCAGAGGTCTGCCACCACCTCGTTGACCCGGCGTGCGCCCAAGCTGCCGCCGAAGGACAGGATGACGGTGCGGTCGCCCGCACCCAGCTGTGCACGGATGGCCTCGCGATTCGCGGCCTGTACAAACACCTCCGGCCGCACGGGGTTGCCCACCACAAGGGTCTTGTCCGGTGCGCCCAGCTTTTCCACAGCAGCAGGCACGGCGGCAAACACGAGATCCACATCCGGTGCCAGCAGCTTGTTGGTCACGCCGGGGAAGGCGTTCTGCTCATGAATGGCGGTGTGGATGCCCATTTTGGCGGCGCAGCGCACCACCGGGCCGGACACATAGCCGCCGCAGCCGATGACAAGATCCGGCTTTACCTCTTTCATCATGGCCTTGGCCTTAGGGCCGGAGAGGGCCAGATTCCACAGGGTAATGAGGTTGCGCTTGATGTTGTGCAGGCTGAGCTTGCGCTGAAAACCAGTGATCTCGATGTGGTGGAAGGGGTAGCCCGCCTGTGTGACCAGACGGTACTCCATGCCCTCCTTACGGCCTGCAAAGTGGATCTCGGCGGTAGGGTCAGCCTTTTTCAGAGCACCGGCAATGGCCAGTGCGGGGTTGATATGTCCGGCAGTGCCGCCGGCTGCAATGAGAACGCGCATGGTGATTCCTCCTTATAAACGCCCGGCCTGCGGCCGGGCTGGCTTGCGGTTTGTTTTACTGTTCTGTACGGGCTGCGCGGGCAGAAGCCAAGTCAATGGTCTTGCGGGCAAGCTCTGCCTCGCGCTCGGCGCGGGCGGCTTCCCGCTGGGCACGCATCTGCTCCCGCTGCTGCGCCACCCGCTCGCCGTTGCGGCCTATGTTCACCATCACGCCCATTTCTGCCAGCAGCAAAATCAGGCTTGTGCCGCCGGAGGAGAAGAAGGGCAGGCTGATGCCGGTGTTGGGCAGGGTATTGGTGACCACGGCGATGTTGCAGAACACCTGCCACGCGATCTGCGCCATGATGCCGATGCCCACCATGGTGCAGTACAGGTTCTCCGCCTTATAGGCGATGAGCAGCCCCTGCACGATAAACAGCACGAACAGCACGATGATGAGCACTGCGCCGATGAAGCCCAGCTCCTCGCACACCACGCTGAAGATGAAGTCGTTGGTGCTTTCCGGCAGCCAGAGCTGCTTTTCCACGCTGTTGCCCAGCCCCAGCCCCTTCAGCCCGCCGGAGCCGATGGCGTAAAGGCTCTGCACGGTCTGGTCGGTCATCTTGCTCAGATCCTGCGTCCAGCCGTCCAGACGCTTTTGCAGGTAAGGGATGGAGTCCACATGGGAGAGCAGGGTCTCCAGCAGGGCGCCCGCCGTAACGGCACCCGCCCATGTCAGCACACCGCCGCTGCCGGACAGCAGCAGGATGGTGCCCACCACCGCCACCGTCAGCACGATGCCGGACATATGCGGCTCCAGCGCCAGCAGGATGACCACCGGCACAAGGGGCAGCACCGGCACCACCAACTGCTTCCACACCCGCACCCGCAGCCACTCCCGGGGGGTAAGCAGGATGCGGCGCTCCGGGGCCAGCCGCTCCACCTGCGGCGCTTTGGCCGCAAGATGGGAACTGAACAGGATCATCTCAAACTTTGCTACCTCCGAGGATTGCAGCGTAAGCCCGCCGAAGCGGATCCAGCGGCGGCAGCCGTTCAGGGGTGCCATGGTCAGGGTGACGGCCAGCATGGCCAGCACGATGATGTAGCCCGGCACCACCATCTTGCGCAAAAAGCGGTGGTCCATATAGCTCATCAGGAACATACAGGCCAGCCCCAGCATCATGCACAGCGCCTGCTGCTTGATGTAGTGGAAGCTGTCGCCCATGCGCAGGTAACCGGTGGTGTAGCTGGCACTGAACAGCATCACCAGCCCAAAGATCATAATAACAGCCAGCGTAGCCAGCCAGTCGATCAGCAGCCGGGACCACGGGCCTGGGTCTCGCTGGAACACCGACACCGGCGCTCTGTGTTTTTTGCGGATAGTCGCCATCTGCGCTCCCTTCCCTCTCTGTGCCCGGTCAGCACCAGCGCAGCAGCGCCAGCGCCAGCACATAGCCGACAGCGCTCAGCGCAAAGCTGCACAGGAACACCGTCTCCGGGCTCATTTTATGCTTTTTTACCCAGCAGCGCAAGGGCTTGCCGGTGCGCTTTGCACACAGCAGCTGCGCTGCCAAAAGACCGCCCGCCGCCCAGAAGGGCAGCGCCAGCGGCACGGTCAGGCTGGTCATGTCCAGACTGAGCGGGATGCAGCCGATGGCACCCGCTGCCAGCAGACTGCCGCAGCAGCCCGCACCCAGCCTTGCCGGGGGAAATGCCCACAGCAGCAGTGCCACCAGTGCCCCGGCAAGCGCGGCGGGCAGCACCGCCAGCCCGGAAACGCCCAGACCGGCCTCTACCATCATCAACGCCAACATGGCCACAAAGGCCGCACCGCACACCGCGCCCTCGTCCCGCTCGGCTACGCGGGCACACTCGGCCAGTGCCACCATGAGCACCGCCCACAAAAAGGGCACGGCGCTGCCCAGCAGCACATACCCCGCCCCGGGCACGCCCAGCCCCCGGGGCAGACAGCCCGCTGCCCGCAGCAGCAAAAGGACAAAGGCCGCGGCCAGTGCTTCCAGCAAAAGCCGCACGTCCCGCCGCAGGCCCAGCGCCGCCGGGCTGCGCATCCGGGCAACATCTTCTGCAAGACCCACTGCCCCAAAGGCAAGGCTCCCAGCCAGCGCCGTGAGCAGCCGCGTCATCAACCGGCCTTCGCTGCCCAACAGCTCCGGCTGGCCTACGCAGGCAGCAAGCCAGCCCACGCCCACCGCAGCCACCGTGCCCGCCGCCGCACACAGCCCGCCCCACAGCGGGGCACGCAGGGGTGCAGGCCGGGGCTGCTCAGACTGTACCGGCTGCTGTTGTTGTTCGCGGCGTTCCAGCACCCGCCGCAGCGGCACAAACAGGCTGCACAAAGCTGCCGTAAGGGCAAAGCCTAGCACCACCGCCGCTGCCAAGGCGAAACGCTCCATAGATCAGACACTCCATTTCGCCAAATAGTTATACTTCCGCTTCTTTATGCTCTGCGTAGAAGATATCCAGCACTTTTTCCAGTGCCATGCCGTGGCTGGCCTTTACCAGAACGGCATCGCCGGGCTGCACCCGATCCAGCAGAGCATCGGCGGCCTCGCGGTAGCTGTCCGCGTGCAGGGTCTCTACCCCCTTGGCCGCGGCCACTACGGCGGTGCGCTTGGCCTGCTCGCCGTAGGTGATCAGGCAATACAGTCCGCTCTCGGCGGCAAGGCGTCCCAGCTCCTCGTGTGCTTCGCGGCTCAGCTCGCCCAGCTCCAGCATATCGCCCAGCAGGGCAAAGCGGCGCTTGCAGGGGAAATCTTTAAACATCGCCAGCGCAGCCTTCATGCTGTCCGGGTTTGCGTTGTAGCAGTCCTCGATGACGGTCACGCCCTCGCTGTCCACCACCTTCTGGCGGCGTCCGGTCTGCTCAAAGTTGGAAAGCCCATGGATGACCCTCTTGGCGTCGCACCCCAGCCGGGTGGCGGCGCAGTAGGCAGCCAGAGCGTTTGCCACATTATGGCGTCCCATTGCGGGGATGTTCACCACAAAGGTGCCGTGCTCCTGATCTTCCAGCACAAAACTCATGCCGTCAGTCTCCTGCCGGATGGACAGGGCGCAGACATCCGCGTTCTCATCGCTCAGGCTGAACCACACCGGGCGCACATGGGCGGGCAGCGCTGCCTTGCGCAGGAAGGGGTCATCGTAGTTCAGCACCAGCGGCGCACCCTCCGGCAGACCGTTGCAGATCTCCAGCTTTGCCTTGCAGATGTTCTCCTGACTGCCCAGATTGCCGATATGGGACACGCCGATGCAGGTAATGATGCCCACATCCGGGCGTGCTGCCCGCGCCAGACGGTCGATTTCGCCGGCGTGGCTCATGCCCATCTCGATGACCGCGTACTCGGTGCTGCTTTCCAGCCGCATCAGGGTGCGGGGCATTCCCAGTTCATTGTTCTGGTTGCCCTCGGTCTTGATGGTCTCGCCAAAGCCGCACAGCGCGGCGTAGGTCATCTGCTTGGTGGTGGTCTTGCCCACACTGCCGGTCACGCCCACCATCTTGGGGTGGTACTGGCTGCGGTAGTTTGCGCCCATCACCATCATGGCGTGGTAGCTGTCCGGGCAAAGGATGGCCTTTTCTTCCGGCACACCGGACACGGGATGGTTGACCACCACATACTCCGCGCCCTGCTCCAGCGCACGGGCGGCGAAATCATGGCCGTCGAACCGCTCGCCGGGGAAGGCCACAAAAATGCAGCCGGGTTTTACCTCGCGGCTGTCGGTGGTGACCAGTGCCACCTCCGGGTCACTGGTCAGTTTTCCGGCAGGCACCAGCCCTGCCAGAAGCTTGCTTGCATGGATCTTTTCCATTGTTCTATCCCCTCTCTATATTGATAAAAGTTCTCAATCCATACGATTGTTATCAACTGAATTTCTTGCTATTTTTAAGCGGGCTCGCCCTCTCCGTCACCTACGGTGACACCTCTCCCAAAGGGAGAGGCCTTGGCAAAAAGATGAAGTTTGCGTGGACTGCCAAGGGCTCCCACTTTGGGGGAGCTGGCGCGTAAGCGCCTGAGAGGGCGAGGCCGTTGCCCTGCGCAACAAGCCTTTGCAGCGTGTCACTTTTACCCACAGGTCAGGGTGATGATGGTGCCGCGCTGCACGCTGGAGCCGGGCTCGGCGCTTTGCGCCTGCACCGTGCCGCTGCCCTCCACCACACAGTTCAGCCCGGCGGCGCTCAGCATCTGGCGGGCAAAGTCCGGGCTCTTGCCTGTCACATCCGGCACCTCGGTGCGGCTGCCCTCGTAGGTATCGGTATACAGGTAGATGGTGGTACCGTAGGGCACCTTTGCGCCCGCATGGGGGTACTGGTAGGTGACCGGGGCAGCGGACTGGCTGCTCTGGCTCTCCTGCAGCTGATGCTTCAGGCCCTGAATATTCAGGCTCACCTGCGCGTTGCTCCACTCGGTGCCCACAAGGTTCGGCACCGTAACGATGGTGCCGCTGCGGTCCTCGCCGTCGGTGGCGATGCCCAGATAGGGAGCCACCTCACTGATGATATTGCCCGCCACAGGGGCTGCAAGGATGGAGGAGTAGTCCGTCCGGGCGTTGTTGGGGTCATCCAGCATGACGTAGACCAGAATTTCCGGGTCGTTGGCGGGCAGCACTGCCACGAAGGAAGCCACCTTTTTATAGTCGCCGTCGGCGCGGCGGTGCATATTCAGCTGCTCGGAGGTACCGGACTTGCCGCCGATGCGGTAGCCGGACACATAAGCGTTTTTGCCGCCGCCGGTGCCGTTGCCTACCTCATACTCCATCATCTCCCGGATGACCTCGCTGGCGCTCTGACTGATGACCTGACGGCGCACGTTTGCGCCGATCTCCTGAATGACGTTGCCGTTAGAATCGGTGATCTTATCCACCACATGGGGGGTGACCAGATACCCGCCGTTGACGGTGGCCGCAATGGCGGTGCACATCTGCAGCGGGGTGATGGCCATGGCCTGACCGAAGGAGGAGGACGCCAGCTGCACCTCGCCCAGCTGGTCGGCGCGGTAGTACTGCATAAAGTTGGTCTCGCTGGGCAGGTCCACGCCGGTGCGGGCGGTAAAACCGAAGGCATCGAAGTAGTTATAGAACTGCTGCGAGCCGACGCGCTGCCCCAGCTGGATGTAGTAGATGTTGCAGCTCTTGCGCAGCGCCTCGGCCATATTGAGCAGGCCGTGCGCCTTGCGCCCTGCGCAGTGGTAAGTCTCCTTAGCAACACCGTAAGCGCCGGAGCAGGTAAAGGTGGTGTTCATGGTCGCCACGCCGGAGTCGATGCCCATGGCGGAGGTGATGACCTTGAACACAGAGCCGGGGTAGTACAGCTCGGTGATGGTCTTGTTCTTCCACAGGATATCCCGGTAGTAGCCGGAATAGTCCGCTTCCTCGTCCAGAATTTTGTTGCCCTGTTCATCGGTGATGTAGTTGCCGTCGGCGTCCTTTTTATAGACGCCGTAAAGCTCCGGCTCTGCGTGCACCAGCTCGTTGAGGTAGGCCTCGTTGGCGGTGTAGTTCAGCGGGTCGTTGGGGTCAAAGTCCGGTTTGGAGGCCATGGCAAGAATAGCACCGGTCTTGACGTCCATCACAATGGCGCAGCCGCGGTTTTCCACCGTGTTGGCTGCAATGGCTTCGTTCAGGTACCGCTCCGCGATCTCCTGCACGTTCACATCCAGCGACAGCACCAGATTGGAGCCGTCCTTGGCGGCAAAGGTGGTAGCGTTGGCGTCTGCAATAGCGTTGCCCACCGCGTTGCGCTGGGTGATGGTGCGGCCGTCCACACCGGCCAAGGTGGACTGGTAGGATTTTTCCAGTCCGTAGGTGCCGACGCCGTCCGCATCCGTAAAGCCCAGCACCGCTGCGGCAAAAGCGCCGTAGGGGTAGTTGCGCTGGAAGCTCTTTTCCGAGGACACTGAGATGCGCCCCTTGCGGGAAGTGTCGGTAGCCTTTTTGTGCGTCTTGTTGAAGCTGGTGACGTATTTTTCAATGGAAAGCTTCACCGCGTTGTTCACCTTGGTGGCAAGGGTGACGTAGGCAGAATCCAGCCGGGAAAGTGCATCGTAAACGGTCTGGTACTGCTGCTGGTACTCTGCCGAGGAAGTGTCCACACTGTCCAAGCTTTCGCCGTCTCCAGAGAGCAGACGCAGGGTCAGCTCCCGGCTCACCTCGGCGCACATGGCGGGATCCAGCGTTTTGGTCACGGTGTCGTCATCATTGGTCTTGCTGGTATAAAGGATGCTGCTGTAACTGGGGTCTGCCCAGATGGTCCACACCACGCTGGTGGAAGCAAGGGTGATGCCGGAAGCATCATAGATCTCGCCGCGGGTGGCCTTGATGGTGGTATCCAGCAGCTGCTGCTGGGCAGCGTACTGGCGGTACTCGGCTCCGTGGATGATCTGGATATTATACAGGCTGCGGATGACGATGGCTGCTGCCACCACCACCGCAAGGATGCCCAGACGGCTGCAAATCCGCCGCACCCGGCTGTCCAGCCGGTCCCGGCCGGAAGCCGGACGCAGGCGGTAGCCCCTGCTTTTTTTGTTACGGAAAGGTTCTTGCATTGGTTCTCTCCTGCGGGGCGTGCACTGCATTCCGCACGCCCTGCGCTGTTATTTGTTCAGACTGCGGTGTCCATAAACGGAGAAAGCGTGCGCCGCCGCACGCTTTCTCCGTTTATCTCACGGTGCCCAGAATGTTCACCGCGCCGGTGTACAAAAAGTCGGTCCATTGCCGCACGGTGGACTCCCGGCGCACCAGTGCGCCGCTCTCGCCCAGGCGGATGTAGGTGATCTGGCTGGGGTCTACTTTCATCAGACCCAGCCGCCCTGCGGTCTCCTCCACGCTGGCAATGTTGGTCTTGCTGTTCAGGGTGCTGTTGTAGTAGGTATACTGGCTCTGCTCGCTGACCAGCTGCGCTTTTGCGTCCTGGATCTGGTCGTTCAGCTCCACCAGCTGTGCCTCGCTCCACAGCAGGCTGATGGCAAAGCCCACCAGCAGTGCTGCTGCCACCAGATTCATGGCGTTATGTACGGCGGCCTGCAGCGGGTTCAACCGCCGCTTGCCGCCCTTTGCTACCCGCAGGTTTGCTTTGCGCTGCGGCTGCGGCGCCCTGCGGCGGCGCGCCGCGTTACGATCGTATGCTGGCTGACCCATGGTTCCTCTCCTCCTCATGATGCCGGTGCTTCCGGCATCTCAGCATTTTTCCAGTACACGCAGGTGGGCAGAACGGCTGCGCCGGTTCTCCTCCAGTTCCTGACTGTTTGCCTCAATGGGCTTGCGGGTGACAAGCTTTGCTTTTGCCTTGCCCCCGCACACGCACACCGGAAACTCCGGCGGGCAGGTACAGGCTGTGGACCAGCGGCGGAATTTGTTCTTCACCAGCCTGTCCTCCAGCGAGTGGAAGGTGATCACACACAGCCGGCCGCCCGGCGCAAGGTGATCAAAAATGGTGTCCAGCCCTTCTTCCAGCGCATCCAGTTCATGGTTCACTGCAATGCGCAGTGCCTGAAAGGTGCGGCGGGAGGGGTTCTTGTTTTTGCGGCGCTCTGCCGGGGGCATCGCGCTTGCTACGGTATCTGCCAGCTGCAGGGTGGTCAGGATGGGAGCAGTTTCCCGCGCCTCCACGATCTTTCCTGCGATCTGCCATGCGTAGGGTTCCTCGCCGTAGTCCCGCAGGATACGGGCCAGTTCCTCGCGGCTTTCGGTGTTCACAAGGTCTGCGGCGGTCTCACCCTGCTGGCTCATGCGCATATCCAGCGGTGCGTCTGCCCGGTAGGAAAAGCCCCGGGCGGCATCGTCCAGCTGGTGGCTGGAAACGCCAAGATCCAGCAGTGCACCGTTGATCTTTTCAATGCCCAGCTGCTCCAGCGCCTGCCCCGCATAGCGGAAATTGATCTGCACCACGGTGGCAGGCAGCCCGGCAAGACGCGCCCGCGCGGTCTGCACCGCATCCGGGTCCTGATCCAGCGAGATGAGCCTGCCGCCCTTGGCGGCGTCCAGCCGCAAAGCGATCTGGCGGGAATGTCCCGCGCCGCCGGCGGTGCCGTCCAGATAGGTGCCCGCCGGGTCGATGGCAAGCCCTGTCAGGCACTCGTTCAGCAAAACGGGGATATGCTCAAACGAGGCCGGGTCAAAGGGCTGCTGTTCTTCAAAGGCCATTGGCACGGCCTCCTTTCTCGGTTTAATTTTTTGCATCAGAGGTGCAGCTTGCGCAGCTGCTCGGCGCGCTGGTCGTTGGTCACGGCGGCGCGGCGGGCGTTCCAGACCTCGGTGGCCCAGATCTCGGCGTGGTTGCGATTGCCGATGATGGTCACGTCCTTTTCCAGCCCGGCGTAGGCGCGCAGCTCTGCGGGCAGCAGGATGCGTCCCTGCTTGTCCGGCACCACCTCGCAGGCGGTGCTGAACAGATCGCCGGAGATGGCCCAGCTGTCCATCAGCTCATCGCTTTCCAGCTTGTCTGCCAGCCGCTGGACTTCCTCCATGGGCAGTGCGAACAGGCAGTTGTCCACCCATTCCAGCACCACGAAGCTCTCGCCCATGGCGTCGCGGAATTTTGCGGGGAAGTTCAGCCGCCCCTTGGCGTCGATGGTGTAATCATAACGGCCAAAAAACACGCGCTGCTCCCCCTTTCAGGGGCGTTTTCAGGGTGTATGCCCTACTTTTACCCACTTTGCCCCACTGATACATCTTTATTGTAGCAAATCAAGCCTGTGAATGCAAGGGTTTTCGGGCGGCTTTTTGCCGCAAAAGTCCACAAAAAAAGTCCCTGTGAGCCGTCATTTTTGCTCGCAGGGACTTTGTTTTCCGCAATGTGTGGAATTTGTGTGGAAAGTTGGCCATTATCAGCCGTTTTTCTTGGCGTTCTGGCGCAGGCTGTTGCGGATGTTTTTGACCTGTGCGGCGTTTTCCACCATGGTGTCCTCGGTGGTGCGCAGCATATTCTCGCAGTAGTCGGTCACGGTCTGGCGCAGGGTGCGTGCCTCGGTCTGGGCAGCAACGGTGATCTCAGCCGCGCGCTGCTGGGCGGCCTTGACGATCTCGGCATCGCTGACCAGAATGCGGGCGCGCTCCTCGGCCTTTTTTACAATGGCCTGTGCCTGTGCGTTGGCGCTGTCCACGATCTGCGCCCGGTCGTTCACGATCTGCTGCGCCTGCCGCAGTTCGCCGGGCAGCGCGGCCCGCACCTCGTCCAGATAATCCCGGATCTGCTCCACATCCACGATGCGCTTGCCGCCGGAAAGGGGCACATTTGCGCTCTCTTCCAGTGCATCCTCAATGGTATCCAAAAGCTCGTTCACGTTCATAAGGCTTCTCCCTCCTGCTCAGCGGCGGGCTGCATGGGCTTTGTGTACTTCCACAGCAGCACCTTGCCGTATTTATACTGTTTCTGCAGGGTCAGACTGCCCGCCTGCGCGGGCAGCACGATGCCTGTTTCGCTCTCGCACAGCACGATGCCGCCCGGAGCGACGCACTTTTCCACGGCCGGCAGGATCTTTTCCAGCGTGCCGCCGCGGAAGGGTGGGTCCAGCAGCACCAGATCGAACTGCTCCCGGCAGGCCGATAAAAACCGCGCAGCCTCGCCGATATTCACCCGGCTGCGGTCAAACACGCCGCAGGCCTTGCAGTTGCGCATCACGATGCTTACCGCCTCCCGGTTCTCGTCCAGAAAGACGCACCGGGCCGCACCCCGGCTCAGCGCCTCGATGCCCAGCTGGCCGCTGCCGGCATACAGATCCAGCACCCGTGCCCCGGGCAGGTCGAACTGTACGATGCTGAACATCGCCTCCTTCACCTGCGAGAGGGTGGGGCGGGTGACATCGGTGCCGGGCAGTGCTTCCAGCCTGCGGCCCCGGGCTTCTCCTGCGATCACGCGCATGATATTACCTCCTTGCCGTAGCTGCCGCCCCCGCGGCAGCCAGTTTGAACTCTTTCGTATCCTTTATTATCTCCCAACTGCATAGCATTGTCAAGAGCCCGCATTGCGCTGCGGGCGGCTTTGTGCTACAATCATAGCAGCAATATTGCGCATTTTACGGCGCATTTCAGCAAAGGAGAGTATACAGCATGAAAGTTCTGCTCATCAACGGCAGCCCCCACGAGAAGGGCTGCACCTACACCGCCCTTTCCCTTATTGCCGGGGAGCTGAAGGCACAGGGCATTGAAACCGAGATCCTGCACGTCGGCGGTCAGCCCGTGGGCGGCTGCATCGGCTGCGGCGGCTGCGCCGCAGGCAATGGCTGCGTGTTCGGCG
>OMAO01001070.1_pt1 | contig 11440 bp, 7 predicted proteins | sample 1644641 | NCBI WGS metagenome assembly OMAO01 (sample SAMEA103958120, study PRJEB25191) | human gut metagenome | biome: human-associated habitat [ENVO:00009003]; feature: intestine environment [ENVO:2100002]; material: feces | place: Germany | collected 2013/2015
GGTCACATGAATATTCCGCTCGTGATCGATCTCAATTCGTTCAATGAGCCGTTCGATCAGTTCTGCAGTCAGTACGTGATCCTGTGCCAGTGTTTTTGCATCCTTTTCCATTGCACGGTATCTGGCAAGCTGGTTGTCCAGAGAGTCCATAGATTTTTCAAATACTTCAATCTCACCAGACAGAGCATTGATAGCATGTTCATAATCCGCTTTCAATTCAAAGTATTCGTCATTTGTCAAAATACCCTGCACAAAATTTTCATATAGGCCACGGATCAGCCGGCGTGTTTTTTCAATTTCCTGCCGTTTGGCCGACATCTGAATTTTCAGCTTATCTTTTTCCTGTTTTTGTCTTGCCTCCAACTGAAAGAGTGGCAGCGACATTCCCAGCGCAACTGTCAGCTCTTTTTCAAGAATAGCCGTAACAGTAGAAATCAGTTCTTTCTCTTGTATCATCGCACCTTTGCAGCTATCTTTTTCTACCCGGCTGTTTGTAAGGCAGTGGAACCAGTAAGTGTCGGGTCCTTTCCGGCGCTCGGCGCGTTGCCTGTGAAGGCTTCTGCCACAATCAGCACAGTACAAATAACCGCTTAAACGGTTGCTGTGCGTACCTTTGGCTGCTGTCTTGCTCGCTCGTTTCTTTCGCTTCTGAACGCTGTCCCAAAGTTCCTGCGAGATGATAGGCTCGTGCGTGTTATAAAATACATACTGCTCATCTTCATCGGTATTCTTTCTTTTGTGCAATTTGAAATTGGTGCTGACCGACTTACGCAAAACGGTATGACCGAGATATTCCTGCCTGCTTAAAATCGCTCTTATGGTTGACATTCCCCAAAGATGTGGGTCTGAAAACTTCGTTCCGTTATACTGTTCAGGGTGATATTCCTTTGCGTGTGCAGCCGGAATTAAAACCTTTTCTTCGGTAAGCAATTCAGCGATTGCTCTCGGACTTTTGCCCTCGTTGGCAAGCAGAAAGATACGCTTTACCACCTCAGAAGCCACAGGGTCAACGACAAGCGTTTGTTTGTCGGTTGCTAATCGGTTATATCCATAGGGAATAGAACCGCTGCAACGCTTTCCGTCTTTCATACGGGCATCAAACACAGCCTTGATTTTATTGCTTGTGTCTTTGGCGTACCACTCGTTCATAATATTCAAAAACGAGGCAAAGTCATTATCCGAAGCATTATTACTGTCAATGCTGTTGTTTATCGCAAGAAAACGGACATCTTTCTGCGGAAACAGAACTTCCGTATAAAAGCCGACTTGCAGATAGTTTCTCCCTAATCGGCTCATATCCTTAACAATAATCGTTGCGACATTTCCTGCTTCTACTTCCTTAATCAGTTCTTGAAAACTCGGACGATTGAAATTCACACCCGAAAAACCATCGTCAGTAAAATGACGAATATTTGTAAAACCATTTCTTCGGGCGTAATCTTCCAAATATTGCTTTTGGTTGGTGATTGAATTTGACTCACCATTGAGGTCATCATCTCTTGATAAACGCTCATAGAGTGCTGTAATCTTTGAAGTCCTTGACATTCTCTTAACCTCCTTTCCTTATGTAATCTGTTTAGTGTTAAAAGTATTACTCCCTCTACTAATAGGAGAAAATAGGGGTGCAAAGCGGAACTGTTTTTCAAAAGAAGTGAAAATTTTTCTTGAAGTTTCAAGACCGTTTTTGATAACCTATTTTCAATTTAGAAACGCATTATTTATCGTCCTACTAAAGTATAGCCCTCTGGTGCAAGTTCTATGGCGGTCTGCGTTTCTCCAAAAGAGGATGCCAAACTGTCAAAATGTCCCAGACCTAACTTCTGAAGCGTACCATACTGAAGGTAACGCATATTGGTGTAAAGCTCCGTCATACTGTTTGAAATCGGCGTACCTGTTGCAAAGGTCACGCCCTTACCGCCCGTCAACTCATCTAAATACTGACATTTTGCAAACATATCCGAGGACTTCTGTGCCTCTGACTGTGCGATTCCTGCCACATTACGCATCTTAGTATAAAGGAACAGATTTTTGTAATTATGGCTCTCATCCACGAAAAGCCTGTCCACACCAAGCTGCTCAAAGGTCACTACATTATCTTTCCTTGATGCATCATTCAGCTTTTCAAGCCTTGTAAGAAGTGATTTTCTTGATTTCTCCATCTGCTTAATGGTGTAACGTTCCCCGTTGTCGGCTTTTGCCTGTGCAATGGCAAGCTCTATCTCATCAATCTGCCTTTCAATAATGGCTACCTGTCTTTCCTGTGAAAGCGGAATTTTCTCAAACTGACTATGCCCGATAATAACCGCATCATAATCTCCCGTGGCTATTCTGGAACAGAATTTCTTACGGTTGGCAGGCTCAAAGTCTTTCTTTGTTGCAGCAAGGATATTGGCTCCGGGATATAACCGTAAAAAATCACTTGCCCACTGCTCCGTCAAATGGTTCGGAACCACAAATAAGCTCTTTTGACATAATCCCAGACGCTTGCTCTCCATGGCTGCCGCTGTCATCTCAAAAGTCTTTCCGGCTCCCACACAATGGGCAAGCAGGGTATTATCTCCGTAAAGTACATGAGCCACCGCATTTTTCTGGTGAGGCTTTAACTCAATATCCGGTGTCATGCCGGGGAATTTCAGATGTGAACCGTCATATTCCCTTGGTCTTGTAGAATTGAAAAGCTGGTTATATTTTGCCACAAGTACCTGTCTGCGTTCCGGATCACGGAACACCCAGTCCTTAAATGCTTCCCTTATGGCTTCCTGCTTCTGTGATGCAATGGTGGTTTCTTTCTTATTCAGGACTCTCTTTTCCTTGCCGTCCTCCTCTATGGTATCGTAAACACGGCTGTCCTTTAAGTTCAGGGAATCCTCCAGAATGGTATAGGCATTTCTCCGGCTTGTACCGTAGGTCATATTTACAAGGGAATTACCGTAGTCCGCATTTTTTCCCTTTATGTTCCACTGTCCTGTCACATTGGAATACTGTACTCCTACGACATTCCTGTCTAATAAATGCTTCGGCGTTCCAAAAGTCTCCCTCATAAAATCCTCAATATACTTCGGATCAATCCATGTTGCACCGATACGTACCTCAATCTCGCTGGCATCCAGCTCCTTCGGCTGTACCTGTGTGAGTGCCTGCACATTCACAGCGTATTCCGGGCGACTCTCTGCATAAACCTTTGCTGTTTCCAGCTTGTCACGGACATTTCCACTTAGATACTCATCTGCTGTTTCCCATTGATCCGTCAATGGATTCTGGAATATAATACCTGTCAGCTCCTCCTTGACCGTATCCACATCTTTTCCAGTCAGCTCTGCCATATAATCGAGGTCAACTCTTGCTTTTTCCGATAAGAACACTGCCAATGCTTCACTTGCCGTATCCACACTTGTGACAACCTCTGCCTTTTTAATGGTACGCTTCGTGAACATATCCGCTTTGCCTTTGAAATTGCCTTCATCGTCCAATTTTTCAAGAGAACATAACAGACAATAGCTGCTGTCCTGATTAAATGCTCTTTTGTTTGTCTGCGAGTTAATCAGACCGTGTTTCTTGGAAAAAGCTTCATATAAACTGTTTAACTCCGCCTGCTTTTCCTTGATTACTGTATCCGGATATTCCTCTAATTGCAGATTGATAAGCTCCTGCGTACAGTTTCGGATACCCACCATGCCCTTGATACGTTCCTGCATGGAAGCTGACATATCCACAGGCTTCATAATGGAATTTTCACGGTAATACACCTTGTCGTCCACAAGAGTATAGCTGTAATTCTTGACATCCGGGTCCGCCGGAATGGTGGCATCCGCAAGCTCATCTGCCAGCTCATCCAGCTCCACCGCTTCTATCTCTCCGTCAATATGGCTGACCGCTTCCTGTAGCTGCTGTGCAAATGGTCTTGTGGTATCGGGCATACAGGTACTTTCCATACCATACGGTCCGCTGACCATTTCCATTTTTCCCACAATCATCTCTGGGTGTTCGGCAAAATAGCTATTCATGGCAATGCCGTTCTCATCCTCTGACAGATGCACCCAGTCCGGCTCCAAATCCATCACACGGTCACGCTTCTTTAAGAACAAAATATCAGAAGTGACCTCTTTTACCTTGTTCCTCTTTATGATCTTCGTAATACTGCTTTTTTCGTTGCTTTACTTTATCACTATTCTCCTCAGCGTACTTCTTTTGGTATACTTTGATTTTCTCCTTATGTTTTAAATAATACTCATGCTTTTTTGCAGCAAGACTTTCTCTATTTTCCTCTCGCCACTTCCTATACACTCATCATAGACCAATTCGAACTGCTGATCATTTTTAACCAGACAATCCTCTTCCGTAAAGGCACATTTTCCTGTCGGATACATCTGCGCATACTGTTCCATGTTATACCGTGCAGGAACATAAGTAGGATCTAATGCATAAGCAGCACGAAAATGCTTCATGGCAAGTACATGATTGGATTCCTTCTCCAATAAAATCCACATCAAATTATGCGGAATTGCACAATGAGGATTTTCTGCCATAGCTGTTTCTATTTCTTTATGACATTGTTCAAATTTTCTTTGTATCATCAACTGCCTGCATCTTTCTTCCAATGTATGACTCATTTCGCATTTTTCCTTTGCTTTACCTGTATTATAATTTTTTCCTTGTCAGAATAGTGTGGGAATTGCCTTATGCCATGTGAGAATTCTGTGAGAATGGTAACCATGTGTAAAAATGATGCGAAAAAAGCAGATAACCTTAAAACATATTAGCTTAAGGTTATCTGCTTTTTTTAGATTAAAAGAATTTTTTATTTTTAAAATATATGATTTCTGCTATTACAATGATGAGTGATATCATTATCACAGTGAAATATCCATACCGCCATTGCAGCTCCGGCATGTATACAAAATTCATTCCATACCAGCCTGTAATCAATGTAAGTGGAAGAAAAATAGTTGTGACAATGGTAATTACAGCCATAATTTTATTTTGACGTGCATCCTGCATTGATTGATACAGTTCACGTATCTGGATCACATTTTCACGAAGAAGATGTACATGATTTTGCAATTGTTCCACACGGTGCATAAATCTATCCCAACCTTGTGTATCCTGTTCAGATTGATAAAAATCACAGGTACTAAACAATTCTGCAATGTCTATCAACTGTTCATAATAAATATTAAACTCAGAAAGTTTTTGCCTATGCTTTGTCAGTGATGTAAAAAAATTATTATTCCCTCCTGCTCCCACACTTATTTTCTCTTCCAGTTTGTCTAGCTCAGACTCCATATGAGAAAAATACAATGTATCCTCTTCTATCATATGCTCCATAATCCGTAACAGCAACTGTTTCGGTGTATCAACTTCCTGAAACATCTTCGTCTGCTTTTCTATCCATGCCTTCATTTTTCCTTCATCTTCGACAAAAAACACTTTCCTGCCTGTCAAATAGAATCCAAATGAAAGCTGTGCTTTTTTCTGTTCATTCTTTTGTGGAAGCCGAATTGTACCGAGAATACACTCTTTAAACAGCTCTGCCTTACAGTATCGAATAGAACCAAGACTGTGCAGCATCTCCTTTTGATAAGCAAATTCCTCTTTTCTTTCCCGAAACTCTGCTGTGCTCATAACAGCAAATAAACATGAATTATCTGTATATTGCATAAAAATCCCTGCCTTCTCTTTATTTGTCTCTTTCCCTCATGCGGTAACCAATACCGATTTCTGTCAGTATATACTCCGGTTTTGCAGGATTATTCTCAATCTTTCTTCTGGTTGATGCCATATAATAAGTATGCACATTCACACTATACTTGTCCTTCACATATTCCTTAATCTTTGAATAAGTAGCCTTTTCTTGTGGTGTATAATTACTCTCTTCATCAGGCTCCATTGTAACCTCAATCTTAGGTGTATCTTTTTTGAGGGAAAGCAAGACAACCGTCTCATTCTGTGTATCATTGTCCAAACTTAGTATAAACTTTTTTTCTATAATCGGCAACTTAAATTCTATGGATTTCAGCCACTGACCATTATGTTATACTGATTGTATAAGAAATTCAAGCATAATTATGTACACATCCAAAGATGGCTTTGTTTATTATATGTGATGGCACTTTTGCCCCCATTTTATCATTTTGGTGGTGCTTTTCGCCCCCAAATAGTGAAAGTGGGGGCACTTTCTGCCCCCACTCAGGAAATATTGCTAAAATACAGTTTAGATTTACCATACATACAAATCTGCAAGTTATCTATTTCTCCTCTTCGTTAAGACCTAGTTCATTACATATTACTTGCTATCCCTGATACCTTATTCTTTCTACCAGCGTTTCCTTTTTCAGATTACTGCTTAAAACGCAGGAAAGTACAATCTGCAACAGACCGACCAAAAAAATCATAATAAAAATTGGTACGATTGGAACATGATAGATATTCATTCCAAATATTCCATTATGTTTTGCATAGGAAAAAAGTGCATAGCCGAGCGGCAGACCAATGATCAAAGCTACGCATATGGTACCAACCGTAAACATCATTCCCTGTAACTGCAGACATAAATTTAATTGTTTATTTGTCATACCCACAGCCTGTAATACACCATATTCCTGCTTTTTTGTCGTAATATTCATGATCATGGTGTTTGCCATATTCATAAAACCGATGAGTCCTACAACCGCCATAAACAGATAACAGCCAAGCTTCATCATGCTGCTTGCAAATTCGGCAGATTGTAACTGCGCATGATAAGTATCCATTTTTATATGCGAAGTATTAGAAATCAAAGTATTCAGACTTTGTTCTACAGATGCCACATCTTTTTTATCACAGTCCACCCACAGATAGCCATAGGCTGTTCCTCTCGGATTCATGGAACGATATACACCTTCCGGAATGACAAGATAAGTGTCCGCACTTACAAAAGATCCTGCAATCTTTCCCTGATAGGTATAGGTTTCACTTCCATTCTCAAAGTCAAATGCAATGGATTCACCCGGAGCATATCCATCTTGTTCCATCCACATCGACCAACCAAAGAAAATTTCACCATTCTTTACCGCCTGATCATAGTCCATAGAGCCAATATCCCCGTCCTGGCGCATAAAATCAAAATCATTTTTACTCACAATATCAGCCGGAAATCTTGTTCCGTTCAGATTTACAGAGACAATCTCTCTCGTCATGACATCTGTCACTCCCGGAATGCTTTTGATTTCTTCAATCAGCGAATCATTCAATGGATCATCCGTCAGAATCGTATCCAGATTATTCTCCGGATATCTTTCATCATACTCAGCAGAATAGTCAAGCTGCAGTTCAAATTGTCCATGATTAACGGAAAGACGTGCTTCATGCTCCGTGTCAATATTTCCCACATAATTAGAGATAATCACAAACAATACGCAAGAAAAACCCATTGTGAGGATAGTACCAATAGTTCTTTTGGGATTACCCGTTACATTTGCCATTGCCATAGAAAACACGGTGACATTTTTTCTGCCATTTCGTTTTCCTTTTTTGTGTGTTTCTGCATTTTCTAAATACCGTGTTGCTTCGATAGGTGAAATCCGTGAAACAATTTTCATTGGTTTACGCAGTGCCAAAGCAACGGTAAGAAATGATACGAAAATACAGAGAAGCATAACAGGCAGGGAAAACAGAGGCACCTGCTGATTTTGGACTCCCATAGAGCCAGTTTGGGTTGATACAAGGTTTCCCTGTTCTACCAGCCAGTTAAAACCGCATTTTGCAATCAGAAAACCAAGAAGCAATCCAACCGGTATTGAAAAAATTGTCAAAAACATACCCTCTCTGAAGATCAGTTGTTTCATCTGCTTTTTTGTCGCTCCCAGAGCCTTGATTTTTCCATACTCCTGTATCTTGTTGGCAATACCGACCTGAAAAATATTATAAATGACCACAACAGAGAAAAGTACAATTGCAAGAATCAAAACCCCGCATACCGCAATCGTTTCATAACTCGGCTGCAAGACCCATTGCAAATAGAGATCATTGACTATAACGTTTTTTTCTTCGATCCCACAAGCTGCTGCAATCTGCTTTATAACCGAATCAATATTATTCATAGATACATTTGCAGAATCATTTAAAGTAAAATAAATATTATACTGTCTGTCATTCTCTGCGACGTGCTCATCATAAAACTCCTGTGACCCGAAAGCAACATAAGATGCCTCGATGGTATACTCATCCCGATCATATAGGATTCCGCTGACAACAAATTCTTCCGGCTTATATTCTGACTGCATCCCTGCGCGGTAATCCAGTGTAACCGTATCTCCGACCTTTACAACATCATATCCCATTTCACTAAAAAATGCTCTTCCTGCGGCAATTTCCTGCGTTCCCACCGGATACTTTCCTTCCTTTAACTCATATTCCTTATTATAGGGAAGCATTTTTCTTGCAGTCTCATCCATGCAGACAAACCCGCCGTTTTCATTGCCTTTTATGATGCCTTCTGTACACATAATTCCTATTGCATCTATTTCTGCACGGCGGCTTACTTCCTTTATCTGCGAGGCATCTGCTGCGACAAACAGACCATAATTGTTTCCATATGAGCCTGCCGCCTGACTTTTCTGCAAACGTATCATTCCATTTCCCACAGTACTGATAATCACAAGCAGCATCGTAGTCAGACATATGGACATCATAATCAGTATACTTCTTGTCCTGTTCCTTTTGTCATTGCTATATGCAATCCTGCTTATTGTCTTCATCTGAAATCCACCACCTGTCCGTCCTCAATCACCAGAATACGGTCAGCGACCTGTGCAATTTCGTCATCATGGGTAATCATTACAATTGTCTGTCCATATTTTTTTGCTGTCATCTTAAGCAGAGCGATTACCTCATCACTGGTCTTAGAATCAAGATTTCCTGTCGGCTCATCTGCAAATATAATTTCCGGACGATTCACCAGTGCTCTTGCAATTGCTACTCTCTGCTGCTGTCCTCCGGATAACTGATTTGGCAGATTATAAATCCGGTTTTCAATCCCCAGAGTTGCAATAATATCATTTACATACGCTTCATCCACTTTTCTTCCATCCAGCCCCAGTGGCAGTACAATATTTTCCCAGACATTAACAGATGAAACCAGATTAAATGCCTGAAAAACAAATCCGATTTTTCTTCTGCGGAAAACAGCAAGGGCATCTTCCTTCATCCTGTATAAATCTTTCCCTGCTAAAGTAACACTGCCTTTTGTCGGGGTATCAAGCCCTCCAAGCATATGAAGTAATGTACTTTTACCGGAACCTGACTTTCCAACAATTGCGACAAATTCTCCCTGCTCAATCTGAATGTCCACCTGATTGACCGCTTTGACCTGATTCTCACCTGCGCCATAAAACTTACAAAGCTGCTTGGTTTCTAATATCACACTCATGTGTTGCCTCCTTTTCAATTCTGTAAAGCGTACCTTTTCAGCACGCTTTCTTTGCCTGTTTATATATTTGGTCATTTTTCAACCTACATCCAAATTGTATCAGGATAATCTTTCATTTCACTTTCAAAAAACGAGCAGAAGTCTTACAGAATTGTAAGATTTCTGCTCACTTAAAATTTAACCAACATATGGTAATTGAATCACAAACGTGCTTCCTTTTTTCTTTTTGCCGGAGGTTACCATGATTGTACCTCCGTGTTTTTCGATAATTTCTCTCGATAGAAAAAGTCCGATTCCTGTACCACTCTTTTCCATGACCTCCTTGGAACTTCCTCTGTAAAATCGTTGAAAAATTTTGTGATACTCATTCTGCGGAATACCAATTCCCTGATCCTCAATTTCCATTCTTACAAGATCGTTTCTTTTTTGTAACCGGATAAATATTTTTGAACCACACGGACTGTACTTGACCGCATTATCCAGAACGTTGATCACAGCTTCACCAAGCCACCTTTTATCCTGCATAATCGTGCATGTTTCCAGCTCTTTTTCATAGTCAAAAACGAATTCAATTTCTTTCTCATCCGCTTTAGGATAAGTGCGGTTCACAGCAGATATGACAGTATCCATAAGCGGAAGTTTTTTCTTATTAATCTGAATCAGTCCAGTTTCCATCTTGGATATTTCAAGAAGCGACTGCAATAATGTCTCCAGTCCATCCAGAGCACTCCGACAACGGATACGAAACTCCTCCTGTTCTGTGGCACTTAAGTCATTCTGCATCAGCACACTAAAACATGTATCCAAAGCTGCAACCGGTGTCTTTAACTGGTGAGAAATATCAGAAACCATTTCTTTCGTGTTCTCCTTTTCTGCCCTTGCTTCTTCCTTTATCAACTGAATATGATGTCCGATTGCTTCAAGCTGGTCATTCAATTTTTCCAGTTCTGCATGATTTTCCGTTTTCAGTAAATCATCAAATTTATTTTCACGGAATCTGATCAGAATTTCTTCCAACTGGTCTAAAATTTTCTGATGACACGCATCTTCTTTTTTCTTCCAATAAAGTAAAAAAGTCAAAAGAAGCACGCATATCACAGTGCTTACAGCACCGGTCACCATAACCTGATGCCGGAATTGCGAATAAAATGCATTCCCTTTATTCCCCCAGTATCCATATTGCTCCAATAATCGCCTTCCCTGTTCGTTAGTTTCAATATCCTTATCCTTAAGCAATTCCGAAACAGCATCCAGCCCGGAAAATTCTTCCTTTGCAGCAATCTCTGTCATAAGATTCATTTTATATTTATAATCTTCATAAAACACATACGTGGTAAAGCAATTTAATATTGCAAACAATAATATGACAGGTAATACCAAGGAGAGCACTACTGTAATCTTCTTGCGATATCTCTTTGTCACTGCCTTACCTCCTGATTCCATATATACCCAAGACCTCTGATATTCTTTATATAGACCGGTGCAGCCGGATTGTCTTCGATTTTCTCACGGAGTCTTCTGATATTGACAGCGATTGTATTTTCATCCACAAAATCCCCTTCCAGATCAAACACATTTTCCAATATTTGTGTTTTTGAAAGAATCTGTTTCGGATTCTGAAGAAAAAAAGTCAGCATTTTCAACTCCGTTTTTGTCAGACTGATTTCACGACTCTTTATCAGGACTTTCATTTCTCCTGCGATAAATACGATATCTCCCGAAATCATCTTTCCGGCTTCCGTTTTCTCCTGTCTGCGGCGGAAATGTGCTTCTATTTTCAAAAGAAGTACCGAAAGACTAAACGGCTTTGTAATATAATCATCTGCCCCTGCTTCATATCCCATGACCTGATCCATCTCCTGATCTAGTGCTGTAAGACAAATAATGTATGTATTATAATTGCATCTCATCCACCTTACAAATTCCAGTCCATTCCCATCCGGAAGATTCACATCACAAATGGTAACATCCACATTATTATCACTTGCAATTCTTTTCGCTTTTTTCACTGATTCTGCTGAAAAAACCTCATAT
>OMAO01001077.1_pt1 | contig 11410 bp, 9 predicted proteins | sample 1644641 | NCBI WGS metagenome assembly OMAO01 (sample SAMEA103958120, study PRJEB25191) | human gut metagenome | biome: human-associated habitat [ENVO:00009003]; feature: intestine environment [ENVO:2100002]; material: feces | place: Germany | collected 2013/2015
TTGCAGTCCGTCAGTATAAGAAGTATAAGCTGGCGGCCGGAGATGTATGCTCTAAGTGACTTCTTAATCATGGTTTTTGTCATGGTTAGTGAAGCAGTCACTTAGAGCATTTTCATTTCAGGAGGTACAGCCATGAGAAACGAGAAAATCACCCCTCTGTATGAGCGTTTGAGCCGTGATGATGAGTTACAGGGCGAGAGCAATTCCATCTCCAACCAGAAAAAGATGTTAGAGGACTATGCCCGCCGGAATGGTCTGCCGAACCCCACCCACTTCACCGATGACGGCGTATCGGGAACCCGTTTTGACCGTCCCGGCTTTCTGGCAATGATGGAGGAAGTCGAGGCCGGACGGGTGGAGGCCATCGTCATAAAGGACATGAGCCGCCTGGGGCGCGACTATCTAAAAGTCGGCCAGGTCATGGAGATTTTGCGGCAGCGCGGTGTCCGGCTGATCGCCATCAATGACGGTGTGGACAGTCTGAAAGGCGATGACGATTTTACCCCGTTCCGCAACATTATGAACGAGTTTTACGCCCGCGACACCAGCCGGAAAATCCGCTCCGTGTTCAAGTCCAAAGGCATGAGCGGCAAACACCTGACCGGCACCGTCATTTACGGCTATCTGTGGGATGAAAAGCGGGAACACTGGCTTGTGGATGAAGAAGCCGCCGAAGTGGTACGCCGCATCTTTTCCCTGACGATGGAGGGCTATGGCCCCTATCAAATCTCCAAGCTGCTGTCCGAGGCAAAGGTTGAAATCCCCGCTGTCCATCTGGCCCGCTTCCACGAGGGCGTAAACAGGACGAAGCCGGTCAAAGACCCCTACGGCTGGGGATCGTCCACCATTGTGAACATCCTGAAAAAGCGGGAATACCTGGGCCACACTATCAATTTCAAGACCCGCAAGCACTTCAAGGACAAGAAAAGCCACTATGTTGACGAAAGTGAGTGGACGATTTTCGAGAATACCCATGAGGCCATCATCGACCAGGAAACCTTTGACAATGTGCAGCGTATCCGGGCAAATGTCCGACGCTACCCGGACGGCTGGGGCGAAGCCCATCCCCTGACCGGCCTGATGTACTGTGCCGACTGCGGCGGCAAGATGTATGTCCATCGCATCAATAACGGCAAGCGTGACCCACAGTTTACTTGCAGCCAGTACACCAAAGTCCCATGCGGGACGCTCTGTGGCACACAGCACCGCATCCGGGCCGAGGCCGTCCTGACCCTGATAACCGATATGCTCCGGGCCATCGCGGAGTATTCTAAAAATGACCGGGCCGAGTTTATCCGCACTGTCCAGGAAACGCAGGCCGCCCAGCAAACCGCCGACATATCCAAGAAGCGGAAACGGCTGGCCGCCGCCCAAAAGCGGGCCGGGGAACTGGAAAAGCTGATTTGCAAAATCTATGAGGACAACGCCCTGGGCAAGCTGCTGGACGCCCGGTATGAGGCTCTGGACGCACAATACGCCAAAGAACAGGACGCTCTCAATGCGGAAATCGCGGAACTGGAAAAGGCCGTTACTGGCTACGAGCAGAGCCGGAAATCTGCGGAGAAGTTTATTGCCCTGATTGATAAGTACGAGAATTTTGACACGCTGACAAACACCATGCTCAACGAGTTTGTAGAGAAAATCCTTGTCCATGAACGCGCCCGCAAAGGCAGCCAGGACACCACGCAGGAGGTTGAAATCTACTTCAATTTTGTGGGCCGGTATATCCCGCCCGCCTTGCAGCCGGTTCCCCTGACCCCGGAGGAACAGGAAGAACTGCGGAAGAAGGAGGAACGCAAGGACAGGCTTCACCAGAACTACTTGCGCCGCAAGGCTAATGGCAAGCAGAAGGAATGGGAAGAACGCTACAACGCCAAGCGCAGGGCCCAGGTGGAGGCAGCAAAGGCCGCGATCCGGGCCGAGGACATGGAAAAGGGCGTTTTTATCCCCGTCAGCCAGTTACCCAGGCAGGAGCCGCGCAAGGCCACCTTACCGGCCAGCGCCGCAGTTTAACCATCACAGTGCAAAGGAGGACGAACATGAACGAATTGACTTACACCCGCTGCGGAGATTACTACATCCCCGACCTGAAACTTTCCGAGCAGCCGGAGGCCCCCATCGGCAAGTATGGCCGTATGCGGCAACGCTACCTGAAGGAACACCGGCCCGGCCTTTACAACAGCTTGATTTTGAGTGAAAAGCTGTACCCGCACCTGTTGGAGATTGACCGGGCGACGTGTGAGCGGATGGACGCCATGCTGCCCCGCATGATGGAGGCGGCGGGCGTCACCGAGGAACTGAAAGCCCGTGACCCCATGCGCTGGGTGGGGCTGATGAACACGCTGAAAACACAAGCGGAGGAAGTTATTTTTCAAGAATTGATTTATACCTAACACTACCCGGAAACAGAGGATTTTCCTCTGTTTCTTTTTGCCAGAAAAACATTTGACATCACTCGTTATCGCGCCTATACTGAAAATGGTTAGCCACATCAAACCGAAGGGAGGCGTAGGAAGTGCTTGCCTATGACAAACAAACACTCTCTGGCGCGATTGAGATTTTATCACAGTCAGAATTGCCAGATAAATTTGAGGGAATGAAACTATATGGTTCCCCGGAAGAAGCCAAAGACGAATTGTGTCAGGACTGTAAAATATTCAGGCTGTCGAATGAAACGGGATATGGACGGATTACTGTTTATCAGGTTTTTCCGGGTATTGAGCTTTACTACAACGATATGCACATAGGATATTGCAACCAAAACCAGGCTACCGCAAAAAACATGATAGAGATCAACCATTGTTTAATCGGGCGATTTGAGTGTAGTTTTGGTGAAAATAGCTGTTGCTATATGGCGGAAGGTGACTTGTCTATCAGTTCTATGATGAAGAGAAAGTCAAACTCGTGTTTTCCCCTGAACCACTATCACGGCATTTCCATTATCATCAATTTGGATGAGTTGTTGCCGGAGGTACGGCGGATTATGGAACTGCTAAATATTGATCTGCACTACATACAAAAATATATATGCGAAGGAAACCGCTGCTGCATTATGCGGGCGAACCCGTCTATTGAACATATTTTTTCAGAGCTCTATCATGTCCGGGAAAAAAGAAAACCGGGATACATGAAAATTAAAATGCTGGAACTGCTCCTTTTTTTAAGCGATCTCAATACAGCAGAAGAAGTTTTGCAGACGGATTATTACAATCAAAATCAAGTTGCATTGATTAAGGCCGTAGCGTCATATATCACGGAAGATTTAACGACACACCACACGATTGAGCAGCTTTCTCAAAAATTTAAGATTTCTACAACTGCGTTGAAAAAATGTTTCCGGGGAGTTTACGGAACCTCTGTTTATTCCTACCTTCGCACCTATCGGCTTCAAGTTGCTCAAAAGCTGCTGCTTGAGACAGAGTTACCGGTGACGGAGATTGCAAGCAAAATCGGATATGAAAATCCGAACAAATTTACTTCTGCCTTCAAGGAAATGTATGGCAGTTCTCCAACAGAGTTCAGAAAGAGTGTCCGTTTGGATAGAAACGGTCCGTATGGAGTGGCGAAGAAGTCTGAGCTATATTAAACTATCCTTTGTCAGATAAAAGCAGAAAGAACGCTTGAAGCTGGCCTATTTTTTGAGTAGCTGGTTAGATAGTGCTAACTTTCTGAAAGACAAAGGAGGATTTCCAAATGGGAAATGAAAAATCGACAGGTAACAAATATACTGTCAAAGATGCGGCTATCATTGGTATTTTCTGTGCGGTCATGTTCGTGGCATTTATGGTTTACTCAACCCTGACCGGCGCTTCTCTATTTTACTCCATGATTTTCAATGCCGCTGGCGCAGCACTTATCCTTGCGCCATTTTATGTTTACATGTGCATGAAAGTCGGCAAGCATGGCCCCGCCCTTGTCTACAATATCATGTGGGCGATTGTCGCCGGACTGATGATGGGGCCGTTTATGATCCCGTGGTTTTTGGGCGGCGGTATCATTGCAGAGCTTTCCATGTGCGGAAAGAATGCTTACCATGACATTAAGCGTGTGTCTATTTCGTGGGTAATCACGGCGTTGGTTCGTGCTGCACATGGTATGTCAGAAATCTGGTTTTTCAGAGATGCGTTCCTCGCTACTGGTGTCAGCGAGCAGCAGGTTCAGATACAGACCCAGTATTACACCGATCCGAAGTATGTCATTTTGAGCCTGGTTGTTACTGCTATTCTCGCCGTCCTCGGCTGTATGATTAGTAACAAACTGATTGTGAAGCACTTCAGAAAGAGTGGCGCGATTAAATAAGCTATGAACATAAAATTTGATTTTCGGACCAAATTGCTTGTCATAGTTCTCACTATGTCGCTTGTGGCGGTGCTCACAAGCGACATTTTGATATGCACGCTTTTGGGAGTTTTAAGTGTGTATCTGATTATTCAGGGCTTTGGCAGGCAGACTATAAAATATCTGATTGTCTGCGGTGTTTTTATTGTGCTGCGGCTGATTTCAGGCGGACAGGGCATTACTATTCTTATGCCGGAAATGTTTCTATTCATGGTGTTGCGTATTTTGATGATGGTTATGGCGGCACAGCCTGTGATTGGTATGCCGCCAGGAGAAGTAGTGGCCGTTTTCAAGAAAATACACGCTCCTGATGGAATTGCTTTACCTGTGACCTTTATGCTGCGTTTCTTTCCCACCGTCCGCAGTGAGTTTTCTGATGTTTTTGCTTCTCTTCGGCTGCGAAAATTACTGTCATGGAAACACCCTCTGGATGCAATGGAGTATATTGTTACACCTGTTATTTTCCGTTCATCCAGAATAGCAGAAGAACTTGCCGCTTCTGCCGAAAGCAGAGGAATATCTAATCCGGGGAAACATACCTGCCGCAGAAAGATAGAATTTCAAAAACGGGATTGGATTATGTGTGTGATTGCTGTTTGCGTAACAGTGCTCTATTTTATGCTGGAAAGGACGGTAGCGTAATGAAAAATTTTAAGACAAGACGATCCGTTATCCAGTTTGAAGATGTATCTTTTGAATATCCGGGAGCGGAAACAGAAAGTATCCATCATATTGACCTTGATGTAAAAGAAGGCGAGTTTCTTGTACTGACTGGCGGGAGTGGCTGCGGAAAGACAACACTGACACGGCTGATAAACGGATTGGCTGAACAATTTTACGAAGGGACGATGAAAGGGCGCATCACATTGTTGGGGCGGAGCATATCTGAATATCCTCTGTATGAAATCGGGAAAAAAGTAGGCTCGATTTTTCAAGATCCCCGGAGCCAGTTTTTTGCCAGCATTACAGAGGATGAAATTGCATTCGGTTGTGAGAATTACGGCGTTCCTTATGAGGAATTGGATGGGCGGGTTTCAAATGCTATCAAACGCATTAACGGAGATATGCTACGCGGGAAAGAAATTTATCCCATGTCCAGCGGTGAAAAACAGAAAATAGCGGTGGCCTCCGTCAACGCTGTTAATCCGGAAATTTATGTGTTTGACGAACCATCGGCCAATCTGGATATGTATTCTGTTGAGGCGCTGAAAAATCTGATGCGTGAGCTGAAATCAGAAGGTCACACAATCATTGTTGCTGAACACAGGCTTTATTATCTTACTGGCCTTGCAGACCGCTTCCTCTACATGGAAAACGGGAGCATAAAAGAAGAATGGACACCTGAAGAATTACTTTCCATGCCGGAGGCAAAAAGACAAAATATCGGAATAAGGGCAGCGGATTTACGCCACATTGAAGTAGGCATTCCTTCCAGAAAAGAAACGGATGTGACTTTGGAAGTAAAGGGGCTGGCCTTTTCCTACCGTAAACATCCGGTTTTCCATGATATATCTTTTCAGGCGTATGCCGGTGATCTGATTGCGATTGTAGGCCATAATGGGATAGGAAAAACCACTTTGTCAAACATTCTTTGCGGAATGCAAAAAGAAAAAGCAGGACAGATTTTATATAGCGGGAAAGATGTTCCGAAAGGCAAACGAAAGAACTTTGCCTATTTTGTTATGCAGAATACAGATTGCCAGTTGTTTGGGGACAGCGTAGAGGAAGAATTGTTCTTGAACGGAAAAGGCAGTACGCAGGAGCAGAGGGATGATCTGCTGAAAATGTATGGTCTGTTTGAGTGGAAAGAAAGGCACCCGGCTACCCTTTCCGGCGGGCAGAAGCAACGGCTCACTCTTGCTGTATCTGATTGGATAGATACACCCATTTTGATTTTAGATGAACCCACCAGCGGTCTTGATTACAAAAATATGGTGCGAATATCCGAGCATTTGAAGGCACTGGCTCAAAAAGGAAAGACAATTTTAATCATTACCCATGACTATGAATTTGCCGCTATGACTTGTAATCGAGTTCTTCACTTCATTGATGAAGGTCATGCAGAAACATTTCCCTTGCAAGGAAGTCTGCCCCGGTTATATTCTTGTCTCATGTGTCAGTGAGTTATGTGTCTGATTGGATAGGCGCGCCCTGTATGGAGTGGCAAAAACAACTGAATGATTTTATGATAATAGGTGAGTTAGAAAATGCTAACCCACCTATTATTGCGAAAGGAGCCTTGCTTATGGATAAGCAAAAAAATGGAGAGCTGTCCAGAATGTTCAGTTACGCAGGGAATTACCATGCTCTGACCATTTTGGGCTGTGTCCTCTCCGGGATTAGTACCATTTTGTCTATGCTGCCTTTTGTTTGTATATGGCTTGTTATCCGTGATTTGATCCAGGCATTCGCTGCGGGGGACATATCTCTTGCAACGGAAAGTACTCGTTATGCGTGGATAGCAGTCGTGTTTGCAGCAGCAAGTATTTTAATTTATTTCATCGCTTTGAACTGTACCCACCTGGCGGCGTTTCGTACAGCGACCAATATGCGGAAAACAGCAATTCACCATATTGTGACACTGCCGTTGGGCTATTTCAGCCAAAATGCCAGTGGACGGCTGCGGAAAATCATTGATGATAATGCAGGACTTACAGAAGGGTTCCTGGCCCATCAGCTCCCGGATTTGACCGGTGCAGCCGTCATGCCGGTTGCGGTTATTGTTTTGATTTTCCTCTTTGACTGGCGGCTGGGAATTTGCTGTCTGATACCTATGGGGATCAGCGTCATCTTTTTGAAACAGATGATGGGTGGAGATAATGCACAGTTTATGGGCAAGTATATGACCGCATTGGAAACAATGAACAAAGAGGCCGTGGAATACATTCGCGGTATCCCTGTTGTAAAGGTGTTTCAGCAGACAATTTACTCCTTCAAAAATTTCCATGCAGCGATAGAAGAATATGAGAAATTTGCTTCCGGGTATGCTTTGAAATGTCGTATTCCTCTTACCGGATTTACAGTAACGCTGAACGGCACATTTGTTTTGCTCATTCCGGTGGTTATGTTTATTCTATCTGGGATCAGCGGACAGGCGGCTTATGAAAATGTTGTACTGGATTTCCTGTTTTATAGTCTGTTTACCCCGGTCTGTGCAACTATGATGAACCGTATCATGTTTGCCAGTGAGCAGCTTATGGCCGCAAAAAGCGCAGTCAGCCGAGTGGACGAAATTTTGCAGGAAAAGCCATTAAAGGAGCCGGAGCATCCTATGATTCCGGCAGACGCTTCGATTGTGTTTTCGGATGTATCTTTTTCCTATCCAGGTGCCCAAGAAAAAGCCTTAGACCATATCAGCTTTGTGGTTCCAGCAGGGAAAACGGTTGCGCTTGTTGGAGCTTCTGGCAGTGGTAAAAGTACGGCGGCAAGCCTCATCCCCCGATTTTATGATGTTCAGTCAGGTTCCGTTACGATTGGCGGCGTGGATGTCCGCAATATTGAAAAACGAGAACTGATGAAAAGAGTTGCTTTTGTGTTTCAGAATACCCGTCTGTTCAAAGATACCTTACTTAATAATATTAAGGCGGCCCGTCCAGATGCCACCAGGGAAGAAGTGATGAAAGCGGCCAATGAAGCACAGTGCAAAGATATTATTGACCGGCTCCCGGATGGACTTGATACGCTCGTTGGAACAGGAGGTACTTATCTTTCAGGCGGCGAAAACCAGAGGATTGCGTTGGCAAGAGCAGTCTTAAAAGATGCTCCTATTATCGTGCTTGACGAAGCCACAGCATTTGCAGACGCCGAGAACGAACATCAGATACAGCTTGCCTTTGAGCGGTTGACCCAAAATAAAACTGTTCTGATGATAGCCCACCGGCTTTCTACGATACAGGATGCAGATCTCATTCTGGTCTTTAAGGATGGACAGATTGCAGAAAGGGGAACACACGAAGAACTATTAAACTTAAATGGAATTTATTCCTCCATGTGGAAGGATTACCAGACATCGATTGCATGGAAGGTCGGAAAGGAGGGCGAACAGCATGATTAAAGCATTGAAGAACAAGTATGCGTTAAGCGATCAGGGTGCAAAAGACCTGCTGAAAGGAATTATTTATTCCGTACTGGCAAATATCAGTCTTATGTTTCCGGTTATTCTTCTGGCCATCGTCCTCAATCAACTTCTTGCGCCTGTTTTGGGAACGAATGCACCGGAAATCAGCGCCATCGTTTATACGGTGATTGGAATAGTGATTTTAGCCGTTGTTTTTATATTCCACTATTGCCAGTACACTGCAACATATCTCGGAACCTATGACGAAAGCGCAAGGCGGCGCATTGGTCTTGCGGAAAAATTGCGTACTCTTCCGCTGACCTTTTTCCATCAGCGCGATCTTGCTGATCTGACAAGCACCATTATGGGGGACTGTGCAAATTTTGAACACGCATTTTCCCATACAGTTCCGCAATTCTTTGGAGCTGTTATCTCAACTGGTATTGTTTGTATTGGTCTGTTGATCTTCAACTGGCAGATGGGGCTGGCGCTTCTCTGGGTAGCTCCGATTTCCTTTGCAATCGTAATCCTGTCCCGGAAATGTCAGGAAAAACTTAGCAAAAAGCATATGAACACCAGATTAGAACTGGCCGAAGGCATTCAGGAATGTTTGGAAACCGTACAGGATATAAAAGCCTGCAATCAGGAGGAAGATTATCTCCGCAAACTGGATGCGAAGATGGATGCTGCGGAAAAGGCACAGATTTCCTCTGAAATGACGACAGCAAGCCTGCTGACAACTGGACAGATGTTCCTGCGGCTCGGTTTGGCAACGGTAATTGTTGTGGGTAACAGTCTTGTGGTAAATGGAGATACATCCCTGTTTACCTATATCCTGTTTTTGATTGCTGCTTCCCGCCTGTATGATCCGCTTTCCGGGGCAATGGCAAATATGGCAGAGCTGTTTTCCGTACAGCTTCAAGTGAACCGCTTGAAAGAAATTGAAAATTACCCGGAAGAAACCGGAGAGAAAGAGATCCGTACAAACGGATACGATATTACTTTCGACCATGTCCGGTTTTCTTACGAAAAAGGCAAACCAGTGCTGCGGGATGTTTCGTTTACCGCAAAGCAGGGACAAGTCACAGCATTAGTCGGCCCATCTGGTGGAGGCAAAAGTACCGTTGCAAAGCTGGCGGCAAAATTCTATCCGCTGGATGGAGGAAGAATACTTTTAGGCGGAACCGATATTGCCCCACTCAATTCAACCATGCTGATGAAAAATTTCTCTATCGTTTTTCAAGATGTTGTACTTTTTAACAACACCATCATGGAGAATATTCGTGTTGGCAAAAAAGACGCTACGGACGAGGAAGTGATTGCTGCAGCTAAAGCGGCTCAGTGTGATGAATTTATTTCAAAATTGCCGGACGGCTATCAGACGGTGATTGGAGAAAACGGTTCAACATTATCTGGCGGTGAGTGCCAGCGCCTTTCTATCGCCCGCGCCCTTTTGAAAGATGCTCCGGTTATTCTCCTGGATGAAGCTACGGCCTCTCTTGATGTAGACAATGAAACAGAAATTCAAAATGCAATTTCAAAGCTGGTCAAAGGAAAGACGGTTCTTATTATCGCCCATAGAATGAGAACGGTCGAGGCTGCTGATAACATCATTGTACTGTCGGATGGTGTTGTAGCCGAAAATGGAACCCATGAGGAACTGATGAAGGAAAACGGGCTATACCACAGGCTGGTCGATTTGCAGACGGCTTCTGCAAATTGGAAGTTAAGTGTTTAGCTTGCAATAAGGAGATACTAATGAAACTTCATGCGTCCGGGGAGGACTATCTGGAAACCATCCTTGTTCTCCAAAAGAAACTCGGTATGGTACGCTCCGTAGATGTGGCCCGGCACATGGAGGTGTCAAAGCCCAGCGTGTGCCATGCAGTGGCTACCTTGCGGGACGGCGGCTTTCTCACAATGGACGAAGATCACTTTCTCCATCTAACCGATGTAGGCCGTGAGGTTGCCGAAAAAATCTATGAGCGTCATTGCTTTTTTACCGAGCAGCTTATCGCCGCAGGCGTTGACCCCAGGACTGCGGAGGCTGACGCCTGCCGGATTGAACACATTATCAGCGATGAGAGCTTTTCGCGGCTGAAAGAGGCAGCCGCACAAGAGCAAGAATAAACCGAATAAGCCAAGCTATCCTGCCCCGCTAAGCGGGGAAAGAAAAAACCGTTGCAGGGCAGGTAGCTTCGTGCGCCCATAATGGATTTTCAGGGTACTGCGGCGGTTTTGAGTACATCAAGGCCGCCGTTTCCTATGTCTTTGACAAAGGAGTGACGCCTACACGCTGACACGGCGGCTTTAGGAGGGAGCCGCCATGAAACGCACTGACCGCCGACAAATTCAGACGATATTTCACTACCGTCAAAAAAAGCCCAGTCAACGAACAGGCTCCGTCTGGTAGCCGGTGCGAAAATTGTCATTCTGTAAGTGAATATTGGAGTTTTTGCGCTCGAATAGCTTTCTGCTGTCCGGGCGCTTTTTTATATTTCCGAGTTTACTTCGGGTCGTGTTGGCCCGAGTTCATACCCCGGTGTCGCTCACCACCGCCTCCGTTTCGGCTACCCGTCAACCCGAACACCCGAAACGGAGGTATTTATGAAAGTTATCAATCTGCGGGATATTTACCCTCATTATACACAGGATTGTTTTGTTGAAGTAACTGACGAAGTGGCCGATCTGTTTTCCGAGTTCGACCACAAAGAAGCGGCTTACCGTCTGCGTACATACCGGCACAAGGCATACTACTCCCTTGACCGGAACGACGGTATTGAGCATGAGGCTCTTTTCGTTGCACTTTCTCCGCATGAGCTGTATGAGCGCAAAGTGACTATGCAGGAACTTCATGCCGCCATTTCCCGGTTGCCGAACAAACAGGCGAAACGTATTTACGCCCATTTCATTCTCGGCATGACCAAAAAAGATATTGCCCGGGCAGAAGGTGTCCATGAGAAAGTCGTGCGGGTCGCCATTGAGCGCGGTCTGCGGAGCCTGGAAAAAATTTTG